>Ga0075163_10006004_pt1 | contig 16106 bp, 40 predicted proteins | sample JI1023141ADNA_FD_71478 | JGI IMG/M metagenome (GOLD analysis project Ga0075163, IMG submission 71478) | Wastewater effluent complex algal communities from Wisconsin, to seasonally profile nutrient transformation and Carbon sequestration -... | ecosystem: Engineered > WWTP > Effluent > Algae...
AATCCAGCGATAATGTCTTTTGGAAGGCAGCGCTGGTAAAGATTAACAAGGATGCTGCGGAAGAAGCTGAGTATCGAGCGATTTGCGCGGCAGAACGAAGGATGGGGTGCTAAAATGTCTCTCGATGTAACTGACAAGGCAATCGAACTTTTCACCAAATCACTAGAGAAGGTTGAATCCGCTTCTATTCGCGAGTGGGCGCAGACGGATCATAACAAGCCTTTGTTTTTGCAGATGTGTCAAGCCGCGGTTGACAAGGGAAAGAACCCGGCTCTCGAGGATGATGTTCTGAACTTTTCTACATACATGACCGCTCTGGCGATGGGACTGTAATGGGCGCCGATAGCAAGTGGTCCGGAAAGATGGTTCAGGTAGTTGAGTCCAGTAGTCCCCAGAAAGGAGTTAAAGCTATGGTTTTGACTACTTCTTTGGAGGATGGTATTCTGTATTTGCTTTTGGATACAGGCGGTAGCGGAAGTTGGATTCCAGCTGTGTATGTTGACAGAGAAGAGGGAAATTTGTAATGAACGATGACCGACTTAATGAAATCGAGAAGCTTCTATCGGAAACTGCACCCGGTCCCTGGACTGCTTGTACTGCTTCTGATGGAAATTGTAAGTGTGGATTGGTTTGGAGTAGGAAACTGGATATTCCAATTGTATACTGCATGGGGAAGGAGAAGGATTACACGATAACTAATTCGGAGCAATCTGCTAACATGAAGTTTATTGCTGAGGCAAAGACTTTGGTTCCTGAATTGATTGCTGAGATTAAGAGACTTCAGGGGCTTCTAGATCGAGCTACCGCTTTCTAAAAGGAAACACCAACATGACTATGACCCTTCAGCAATTCCATCTCGAGGTTAAGGCGCTCAAGGAAGCCAACTCCACCTATCGCCACGGACAAGCGGCATTCAATCATCTTCACTCAATTCGACCGGATCTTGCTGAAAATGTTCATGGAACCGATATGGACCCTTTCTATCTGAGAGATGAGGATCGAAAGGGGTCGAAGTGCTGGCAGACGTTCACAACGTTTCTAACGGAGAATTGGTAATATGAAAAAGGCAATCGTTGGAGCGCGCACGGTTAAGACCGCCCACAACAAGTCTTACATCAGTCTTTTTATTAATTACGGAGTTTCCGATGCCGAGCGGCTCGGTTACATTGATGCTCGAAAGGAGGGCGACCGGCTTTTTTTCTTCGTGACTCCGGAGGGAGAACGAGCTATCAATGAGGCAGAGCTTGAAGAGCGTCTCAAGAATAGGGCTTCTGGTAAGAAGAATCGGAAGTTTGCTCGTGAGAGAGATTCGGTCATGAGGGATATGGGACTGACTAAGATCAAGGGCGCGGTTTCTGGAAGTACGTATTGGGAGTAAAGTCATGAACCCCAAACAAATCATTGAAATTCTTCACTCGATTCAAGATGTAAAACTTGACCCCAAGGCTCAAGACGGGCTGAAGGTTAAATTTACTGAACCCGACCCCGTTTGGCTAGATGGTTGGGAAGCCAATTCCGGATATGTTTACGGTAGTTTCACTGAGCAGCTTTTGGACTTGATTGAGTCATCTCTCAACGGAGAGATGGTGGAAACCACCGATACTGATGAGGAAGTCGATCTTAAGACTTTGAATCTCGCCAAGGTCCAAAGAAAGCTGTCTCATAACAAATACGATCTTGTAGCGAGTATAAAGTATTCGGCAACAAACGGATATTCCGGAGAAGTTAAGTGGACTGAAACTGATATTTACTCGCGTGAGACTGAGGGTTTTGCTACAGAGTATGAAGTTTTGATTGCTTTGTGGTCTATCTTCTAAAATGATCTGGAGGTTGGCGATGAATAACAACGATACATCCGAGCTTCTTCTTTTTGCCCTTACCACCAGCAGCCTTTACAACCGGCGTAAGATAATTCAAACCTCTATTCAGCGTCAAATTGACGGATGGGTCACGGAGCTAGAACAGGAGCACTTCAATATCACCAGCGATATGGCGCTCGAAGGTTTTATCATCTCTCGCTCTGAGTGCGATAAACTCAAAGTTAAGTTCGTAGCCCGCAATCTCAAGAAGCTTCAGGCTAAGCTTTGGCGTGTTTGGGTTCGGTCCGCCCTTGTTCAATATCGAAGGGAGATCGATAAGGACTTCGAATGTTCGGAAGATGACTTGAAGAAGTATGCCGAGGAACTGGTGGGGTATTACCCGGAAGGATTGGGTGATTAATTGTCTAGTCAAGGAATTCTCAAGAATCTTGCTCGTATCACTATCAAAACTCTGGAAGATCCTAAGGTCGAAATGGGAGGGGTAGCAACCGTTCTCAATCGAGCCATTGGTCTACTGAGAGATAACGGGCACAATCAGTTTTCAGCCGAGCATCACCCTATCGTTTTCGTTCTGATTCATAAGTTGAATCAAATGGTTGAGTTCCCTATTCCTTCAGAAATTGAAGAAAGATACGGGTACGAGCTCCTCGACATTTCAAGCGATTGGCTCGAAGAATCGAGCGTCGAGCCGGCAAAATGAAGCTGGCGAAAAAGGAGGATTGAAATGCGAAGATTCATTGCTAGCGGCGATTGTGGAAGGATGGAAGCTCTTCAGAAGAAGCTTTCGGAGGACCACGGATACTTCTTCGAGCTCTGCAATGTTGCGATAGTTAAGGAAAAGAAGCGTGGTCGTAGATACGCAGCTTTCTGCTATGCTTGTCAGACCTTTCGCATATCCTATGGTTATGGCGAGAAGCTCCTTTTGGCTTTGAAAGCCCTTTGGTTCGAGGATTAAAAATGCCTGAAATCGTAAAAGAATTGTGGTTCTGTGATGACTGTATGATTGCCGAGGTCAACGGAGATGTCTCGGGAATCTCTTCCGAGGAGCGATTGGCAGAAGTTAATGCCGGATTCGACCGATTGGAGAAAGAAGGGGATGTTCCGGTTTCGGCTAATTGGGATAACGATACTGAGGAAGGTATCAAGGACTTCTCATCTAGTAATTGCGATTGCTGTTTGACGCATCTTGCGGGAAGCCGGCATCGTTTTGCCATATTCGGAAAGGATTGATATGAGAAGCAAATATGGACGGGGCGTAGGTTCTTCCGAGGTTACCAAGGAAGCCAGAAAGGTTTTTGGAATCGGAGAGAAGATTCCCAAGGATTTGGAGATGGAAGGGAAGTTGCCTAACGGGGCAACAATTCGGATTCTGAAAGCGGGAATTCCAAAGTCTCATCAAAGCCGTTGTTGTCGGGCGCGACTGGTGGTTCTTTGCGATTGCTGCAACAAGTGGTTTTCGACGGGAAATATCAATCAGCATCGAGCGTGTCGAGACGTGCCCATCTTTTGTTTCAAGGAGTAAGTAAATGAGATGGCGTAGAAGATTGCTACGTAGACGAAGACAGACCCGGATAGTAGTCAAAAAATCGGGAGCTATCTATAAGGTCTTCTATCGCCACGGCGAGATCGAAGCGAGGGATTGTAAATGGGGATGGTTCTTTGAATGTTCTCGTTGTAAAGAAATGGACCCAGAACCCGACGAAAAATGTTGGGTTAAACAAAAGGTGTGAACATGAATAAGTACAACGTTCTCTGTCCTTCGGTGGAAGAATACGCCAAGGCAAATGCGGACCCGAGTTATTGCCCGATCGAGAGCAAGGTAGGAGAGATCGAAGCTAATACCAAAACCGAAGCAATGTCTTTGCTATCTGCTTGTGAAGCGGATAAAACCTTTCCTCAAGGCTCGATGCTTCAGGAGAAGGTTCGACAGGGGTTCTATCAGGTTTACAGCGATACTCACCGAAAGCCAGGAGGTCTTTACTCTTGTTTGCCGGATGCTGTCCAGAAAGCTAAAGAGCTTTGCAAGGCTGAAATGTGGTTCGTATGGGTACTTTTGGTTGTTCCCGATGGTTCCAGTCCCTTTATTCCGATGACAATGTTTCGTTGGGATTTCATGAAGGATGAAGTAGTTAAGGAGTTTTGAATTTTGGGGAAAGGGATAGCATCCTTTTCCGGAGGATTCAAATGAAGATGTTTAGTTCGGTTACCAAAGCGCTGATTCATTCCCTGAACAACAACGGGGAGCTGGTGGATCTTTTCAATCCCAGCGAGGAGGATAAGCAATTCCTCACTATCCTGGCTAACAATGAGGATGAGTGCGACGAGAAACAGGTTCGCGGGACTTTGGAGCAGACTGTCGAGGTTACTGTTGCTGGAACCATGACTTTTGTCGAGGTTACTGTTGCTGGAACCATGACTTTCAAGGGTGACCTGGTCCGGGGCAATAAGTGGAAGATTCGTTATTTCGTTACTGCTTCGAGTCGCTGAGGTTTTATGCCTCGGGGATATGGATACAAGGAGAATCTAGTGCGCAATCACGGATACGGATACAAGCGTAAGTTCACGGAAACCGCAGCTTTCGGCTGGCTTCTGGGAATTGGGCTGTTGGCAGCGGTAATCTTCTTCACTTACATGTGGCTGACCATTACGGATTTCGATCCGCAGTGCCTGGCGCCTGGTACCAAGTGCATTAAGATCAAGTAAGGAGCATAGAGCTATGAAGAATCTCAAAGTTCCCAAGAATGTCGAGATTCGGACAGTGCCATTGAACCTCGGTATCAATTTGAGGGTCGAAGATCCTTTGGAGGCGCAGTATATCAAAGAGGAGACAGTTTGCATGATTCAGCGAGCGGTCAATCGGGCTGCTTACGAGCTGGATATGGCTTGTTTGCTGAGATAAGGGGAAGTAGAGTCTTTGTTTTTAATCCTGCTCTCTAAGCGTTAACAGTTTCGTTGAGGGTAAAATGAGTGAAGTCAAAAAATTCGAGTTGGTAGATGGTCACCGAAAGGATTTGTTTTGGGGAGCTCGCTCCCTACTGAGGTAAAATGAGTTTTGAATCCTATTCCCAAGGTCTCTCGGATGAAATTCGATTGGCTAGAACCCATCACGATCGTAATCTAATTCGTCGAATTCGTCGGCTTTGGACCAAGAATGCTTTTGGGCGTGGACCTAAGCACGGAGAGAAGTGGGCAAGTATTCTAAAAAAGGTTGATACCGAGGGCTCAACCTGGGTGGTTTGGTGGCAAGACGGTGTTAACCAATACGCCAAGCGTCAGCATAAATGGAGGTAGTTGATGAAAATCTCTCTAATTGTAATGATTGGGCGCCGATGGTTTGATGGAACCAGTACCTATCATACTACCGAGGTAATTGTTTATTCCAAGACCGGAGGGCTTCATACCGGAAAAACAGAGATGACTAACGGATATGGCGACGGCTATATTCAGTCTGGTGTTGAATATCTTGTTGCTAATGGTTTGATGCCGGAACTGGACCGAACCACTGTGTTTTGGCGATGGTGCGAAGATAACAAGATCAAGAAGGTTTGCACCGTGGTAGATGTAAAAAGGCAAAAGGATCTGTAGAAATGGAAAAGAAAGTTGTAATCACGGTTTCTTTTTTCATTGAGGTTGGAGAAAATATTACCAAAGACGACCTCGAAAGCATCACGGTAATTGGAGCAGAATCTTGCGTTTTCAATATTCCTGGTAAAGAAACCCGGATTGAATCAACCAGTCATCAGACTGAGACAGCTGAGTTTCTTCCGGAGGATTAAATGGATCTCGTAAGGGCGCTCACTGTTTCTAATCCCGTCATTCGGTTCCGCGATTCTCCTAAAAACAGCCGTATTGATGTGCTGGAGATTCTTGCTGGTAGGTTGGCGGAGCTTCAGGAAGCCCGAAAATTCGCGGCTCGAAGAGGACTGCAAAACGAGATTGCCGATGTAATGGCAGATGTCATTCGTCTGGGCGGTCAAATTGATTCTTTTGGTTACGTCATTCCCTAGAGGAGATTCCCCTATGATTAAGCTGTTGATTGCCATCTTGGCTGCTGCTGGTGCTATGGGTGTTGGAATTGGAGTCTTCCACCTCGTTAGCTATCAGATTTTGATTCCTCCAGTTCTTGTTCTCCTTCTCTGCGCAGCCGCAATGGGCTCCAAGTGAAAGACCTATTCCTTCAGTTTCTTTGGCAAGCTTCTGCTAAGGTTAATTCTAAGGCAAGGTTTCTTGGTAATGTAAAGATTGCCGAGCTCAGTTACCGAGTGCTTTTGGATCTTTCTGGCGCCATCAAGAAATCGGTTATTGAGCCAGCAACCTTCGATCGAACTTTTACACAAAACGACCTTCTCAACTAAAAAGACAAAAACAATGAACTCGAATAATCAGAACAACCGTACGGCGACCCCTAAGCAGGAGACGCTTGGACTCTCCTATCACCCGAGCCGAGACGACGAAGAGCTCGACGATGAGCTCGACGATGAGGAGCAAGAGGTGCCTCCTACGACGCGTCGTAGTCCTCTGAACTTCGACTGAACGGACGAACCCAAAAAACCTCAACGAAATCGAGGTGGAAAAAAGATAGCTTCAGACCATTGACATTCACTCGAGCATCCCTATACTAGTCTCATCGGCGGACGGGACCCGGCAACGGAAACCCGGAGCCGCTCACACTGTTTCACCAAAAAAACTCAATCAAGAAAGACCAGGATACTATCATGACCAAGAAGAACACCAGCAAGCCCTCGACCAAGAAGAACAACAAGCCCGCCGCGACCGAGCCGGAGACGACGGTTACGGAGACGACCCAGGAGGATACGAACGAGGCTTCGATCCTTGAGGCAAGCGCGGATACAAGCGAGCGCGAGGATGGTAATTCGGCTGAGGATTCGGGCGCTTCGGAGCCCGAGGTTTCTGCTGAGGGAAGCGAGGATTCGAGCGAGGATGCCGCTGGCGCCGCGCCTGCTCCCGCTGGTACGCCTGAGGTTGCTGCGGCTGGGCGAAAGAAGCGCGGGGCAACGGTTAAGATCGATGCCTCGAAGTTTCCTTCGGACTATATTCCGAACCATGAGACTCTGAAGGCTAATCCGGAGCATCCGCTTGGTGGATTCATTCGCCGACTTCAGGGTCGAGTTGAGGCTCTGGAGAAGGTTGGGACGGTTATTACTAAGAAGCTTCTGGCAACGGAGTTCTTTGGTGATGAGCGTCTCGAGGATCTGATTGGTCAGTTCCAGACTCTTGGTCACCTTAAGGGTGGAGCGGGAGTTGGAGTTGCGAGCCTGAATTATGTTGCGGCTGGCAAGGGCGGTTCGGGTCCGGTGCGTTCGGTTTCGATGGTTGTTCCGACGGATGAACAGGTTTCGGCAATCGATGCGCGGATTAAGGCGACGATGAGCAGCAATGTTCGTAGTCCTTCGTCTACCCTTATTGGTCAGCTTTGCCGCACGCTGGATGCGCCGCTTTTTGCTAACGTGACGGATGTGGCTAACCTGGTTAGCACGGCTGTTTCGACTCGTCTGGCTCACCTGACTTACTTTAAGACGGGTATCAGCAAGACGAAGCCTGAGAAGCTCGAGGAGCGTAAGGCGGAGGTTCAGCGCTTTTCGGCTAAGTCGGAGCCCGAGGTTGCAGCCGAGGATGAGCAGGTTGCGGCTGAGTAAAAACAAGTAAGCGACATCTATGGTCGGATCCTAAGAAATCTTTGGGATCCGACCTAGGTGCATTTTCCGTTTCTAGATGGGACCTTAGCTCAATTGGTTAGAGCCCCCAGCTCATAACTGGGTTTGTTAAAAGTTCAAATCTTTTAGGTCCTACTATATTTTGTTCTGAAAACACTAAAGAGGTCATATGCCCAATCGTTTTCCTAAAGTCTTTGAAATCGTTCAACGAATGGGCAAAAGCCTTGATGCCCATCATCACAACACCAAGTTTTCTAACTTCCTAGCCGATATCAGTTGGTACCCAGGATATGCAGAGCCCGGTTATCAAGCCAATGAATTTGGAGTTTATGTTGCCTACTGGAGTAACATAAATGGAGAGAACCTTCCCGAGCGGCTTAGCAATGTTCTCGAGAAGCTTGGAGCCAAAACCGAATCTACCGGTGAGTGGACGCCTTGTTCTGAGTGCGATCTTCTGGTTAGGACCGAGAGTAATGGGTGTAATTGGCGCAAACATTACTGGCTCAATAAGGGTGGTGAGGTCATTTGCTATCAGTGTTTGGCTAAGAACCGAAGTTGATGCGAGTAATTTGAAGGTTGAGTTTTCTTCAACTGGGCTAGACAACCTTTTTCTTTACGATGGTAAGGAAGACGCGGAACTCTACCGACAAAACATTGAAATCCTTACCATGGATTCGGGGGATGAAGTTTCTAATGAAAAGAACCAGGGCGCAAATCAAACATGAACGAGACAAGGTGGCGACGAAGACTACTTGATTCTTGGTAAATTTCAAACCATGGAATATGATGGAGCTTTTGGAAAAGCAACAATCGAAGAGAGCGATGCTCCTCCTTATTGGGTTGAGCGGTTGGCTGGGTTTCAAGATCCAATCATCATTCGATTCAAGGGATTTGCTGTTTACGTAATCACCCATTAAGGGAATAAGAATGATCATTAACGGTTTTTGTTTCGAGGCGCCGAGGAGTATCAATGGACACTCTAGGCGCATTTGCATGGTTACCGGTCATGGATTCACCAGTTGGGTGGATGCACAAGCCGGCGCGTCGGCTGGCGTAAAGGAAGCTTTGGATAAGTGGCAGTGTAACGAATATGTTAAAACTCGCATCGTAGGAGAGCCAATTACTCTTGATGTCGGAATTGAGGTTGTCAAGATTCCCGCGAGTCAATACCGTAAACTCTTGAAGAAAGTTTATCCATGAGTGAATACGTCAATATCGTTGATGCCGGTAACCTTCTTTATCCCGCCCGAGAAGCTATCAAAAGGCTGGGTTTTACACTGAAAGAAGAGCTAGTTGGAGATAGAATCTACTGTACCGCCACCAAAGATAACATTGATCTCCATGCTGATTCACCCATTGTGATACTAGGTCTCATAAAGCTCTATGAGATTTTGGGACCTACACCTTGGATTTTCGTAAAAAGAACATAAATGACTCAGAAATGAGGCTCGATGTTTTTCCGGTTGACGGGCAAGACCAATCATGGTAAGAACCGTGTGCGTGAGCATGGCGATGTCTGGGACCATCTAAAGACCGAAGACAAGATTTTCTTCTCCGATCAGAAGGGTCCTTGGATCCTAGTTCAAAGCCAAAAACGTTCCAGTTATGTCCAATGGGTCCATCAGGATTCGGACGAAGACTTCAAGATTGAAGAGGTAGTCGATGGATAAGAATATTCCCAAAGGTTTGCAGTTGATTTCCGAAGTAGCCAGCCAGCTAAAGAACTTCGGAAATCGTAAGGTTGAGATGCTTTCAGTTAGAATTCTGGACTCAAAGGGGGCAAGAATCTGTGATTTTCCTCTTGAAGTTTTTTTGGATGTAATGGCTTGCGATACTTCTAAGTGTACTATTTTGGATGAAAACGATAACGTTGAATGGGTTGAACTTACTGATGCCTCTAAAGTAGAGGTCTTGGGATAAAATGAAAACTACCTTCAACCGCAATCCTCTGGTCTACGGAAAGACCATGGAGCAGCCCTCCGCCAATGACCTAAAGAATACCTTCGGTCTTTGGAATGCCTCTTGGGATGACGCCGTTCGATACGGAGGCGAAGTTACCCGAGCCGCCCTTCAAACTATCCAGTTGCACGGTGACCGCAAAAATGTTATTGTGGACACCAAGATCCACATGCTTCTGGCAGGTATGTCGCCAGCTATCCCAGGCTGGCACAATGATGGCTCGCCCCGGGATGCCAAGCGAAATCCCCAAGGAAACGAAGCTCCCGATATTCTTTCCCAAGAGAATGACCCCACTTTCAATCGGTATCATATTCTGGTTACTGGTAAGTTTTGTCTGACTCAGTTTATCTCCAGACCAATTGAGCTGGATATTCCCGAAAAGCCAGACGCAAGCGTGTACGCAATGATTTCCGAAACCGTCAACTCGATGGTTAAGGATGACGCTAGTCTGGCGGTAGCTATTCCCAGTTGTACCGCTATCGAATTTGATTGGTGGGATATTCATACTGGAGTAATTGCTAGTGGAAATGAGTGGAGATTTTTGATTCGAGTCTGTGAATCTGACTACTATGAGCCTCGTAAGGATCTTCGTGAGGTAATTAGGATTCAGTCCCAGGTTTACTCCCCTACCAACTTTGGATGGTAAGATGACTAAAAATATCGATAAGATGAATGGTCCCGAGCTGCGAACTCACATTAGAATTCTGAAAGAGCAAATCGATCTAGCCAAAGAAAATCTTTGTAAAATTGAATTGGCTGATAATGATGCTCCCATCCTAGTTCAACTTCCTAAGAATGATGAATTTTCTAGACAACAAGAGTACGAATACAACCTAAGTCAATTCGAAGCTCAAGGTTTTTTCTATAAGAAAAAGCCTAATGATCGATTCCAAACCCAGTGTAATCATCCACCTGTTCAGGAATTTACAATTCATGAACGAATAGCTGAAGCTCTATCTGAAACTTTGACTATTGACATTGAAGCTGCTATGATTGTTGTCGAACTGATACGAGATAAAGGAATCGCAGTCATGTTGCGAGCTGCTAATCCTGATGGTCTTGTCCGTCTTCGAGCTATTCCTGGCGTCATCCTTCGCTAATCCACAACCACAATTTTAGATTCGAGGTCTCAAATGAATATCATTAACTACACCTCTCCTCGTACCGCCATGGTTCTGATTGCCTCTGCTACCTCTGCCATGGAGCTTTCTAACTTCCTGAATTCTCCTTCCAAGAAGATTCGCAATAAGGTTCTTCGGCGTCTGGATGAGATTGAAACGGCTCGAAATGCAAAGTTCGATAGCGTTACTTCCGATTTGGAGAAGCTTGAGAATCAGGCTGAGCAGGCATCGGTTGATTCAGTTACCGACGCACTTGTCTTTGCACAGGAGCCTGAGTCTGCGGCGCCTCCGTCGATTAGGTTCGATTCTATTCGTTTCGAGCCTAGCTCTTCTCCTGAGCCCATTACTCAGAAGATTGAGCGAGAGGTTGAGCCTATTACCCAGAAGCTGGAGGCTCCCGTTAATATCGAGGAAGAGTGCCCGCCTACCTCTAAGGTCCCCGAGTCGCCGAAGGTTGATCGTCCTGTGACCATTGAGGTGGTCGATGCCGCTCCGGAAAACAAGACTCTTTACCTTTTCCAGGTTTCCAAGAATCGCGGGAAGTATAAGACCATTTCCGAGGGAAAGGATGCCAAGGCAGTGAAAGATGCTTTCGAGGGCTTCACGCAGGAGAATTCGGTTAAGCGTCTGGTTGAAGTGACTGACGGTGTCGAGACAGTTCTGGATCGTAAGAGTTGCTGATTAATCCTTTGGGGAGCTCATCTCCCCATTGGCGAGCCTACGAGAATGGTTTCGTGGGTTCACCAATGCTATAAAGGAGAAATATGTCTAAGTTGTATGATACGAGAAGACTTTTGTTTATTACTCTGGTAACCAATCTAAGTTCAAACACTGTAATAACCTCTTTGGTTAGAGCTGGTTTTGGCGTTCATCCGGCACTATCTACCAACAAATTGGATATTGAAAGCACTTGTAGTACGGCGCTAGTTTTGGTAATTGAAACGCTTCCGTCTCAAACCAAGGAAGTTACAGAGCAGCTCTTAGATATTGTTGGCATCTTAGCTAGCGCTAACGTCAAATATCACAACATCCTGCTAATTGATGATCTGCCGCTCATTGCTTTTAACGGATCAAATTTTTCAATTACAAACCCCGATGTTAAGTAGACATCATGAAACCAGCAACTCGACCACGAAGATACAATGAAAAAGAACCCGAAGATTACAATTTCTTTTTTCGAAGTGGAAGGGTAACAGACCAACAAGCCAGAACTCTCAACCACATTGCCTCACTTCACGGAGGTAGTTTTGTTAACAAGGCAACAGGCAACGGACAGTATCATTCTTTTTTTTCAATTCCAAATCCTGGTACAGCCTTTGATAGATCCCTGATTCAAAATGATATCATGGAGAAGCTAAGTAATCTAAAGCTGATGGATGTTCATGGAAGAATTAAACCAGAACGTACAACCGACGACGAGACCTTCTATGATTCGGATACCATGGAGGTTGCGTGCTGATTAACGATGAAAATCTCATCGCTTCCGGATATTCAAAGATTCGTGAAAATAAACCGGGAAAAGGAACTCCTGGTTCGGCTGTTTGTCTTTTCAGTTTCATTAAACTGGTAATGGCAGGTCGCGAGAAACACGCTTACAGCATTATGCTTTACAAATGGGAGTTTCCTATTGGAGGATGCTTCTTTGTATCAAGCGCTAGATTCGATACTGGCAAAGTCACTTTTTTGGTGGATATGCAACTTTACGATGATTCGACTATCGAAGAGCTTGAGACTTTTCTTAGCTCGATTTACATTCAAATGAAATGTCTCCCCAACCGTTAATCGGAGTTTTTCATGAAACCTCTCAGCAACCACACTTCGTTTGAAACCGCATACATTGTTGACGATTACCCCTATGGACTCAGGCTTCGATGTAAGCGTGCTCATTGGGTAGAGTATAAGAAGAACAAGGGTTTTCGATTCGTTACCCGGACTACCAACCCCAAGAAGGGAGATATGTGGAACAAGCCTGATGCTGGAACCTACTGCCGGTTCGGCATGGAGATGTTCCTCGATGAGGAAAACCATGTGTCTCATCGAGCTATTACTGAGTATTCGGAACCTGAGCAGGTAGTTGACTTCCTCAATACCTTCCCCGAAGCCAATATGGTGGAGCTGAAGGACTGGATTCTTCTGAAGTGGCTTTACTGTAAGAAGTTTGCCGAGGGCAAGGTCGTAAGGACTGTCAACGGCGTTACTCAGGAGTTTAACGAGCGAGAGAGGCAGGAGCACCAAAAGGATTTTGATAGCTGGAGTAAGGCGCGTGAGATTCTTAAGGTTCGCTGCCCTGAAATCAAGGTGTAAGATGGCTGCAAAGAATGTAATCAACTCGTTGTCGTATCTATATCACAATCCTGCTCTTGTTCATATGTTTGCCAAGCATCATGGATGGACAGAAGAAGAGGTAGAACGATGGGATGATTTGATTGAGAATCACACCTTTGATGAATTTCTCGATGTAGTCAAAAAGAGTCCGCTTTGGGAACAACTTCTTGCTGTTGATTCCAATCAGATACCTCTTCCTAAGCTTTCAAATAAATCTGAACTTCTTAAGCTTAAGAAGGCGGATGCCGAGTTTTCCAAAAAGTCTAAGAGGCTAGTTAAAAAGAACATCTCTATGAATGATTTCATCGCTAAGGTTAAAAAGCTATGAGCAAAGATTCATTTCCGGCTGGAGTTTCAGTTCTAGCTAAACGAAGAACCCACGACAACAAAACCATCCTGCTTTGGGCAGACGGACAAATCACCCAGTCCTTTGGTATATGGCTTCCTGGGATTGCTCCTCGCAAGCACACAACCGGTAAGCTTCCACTTGCAGATGCCTGGGTAGTCATGGACGAGGTTTGCCTTTGGGACATGAGTGAAGTTGCTTTTCTAATCAAAGCAGCCAGAGTTATACGTTCGGGGACTATTCACAAGATCCCACTTTCTCCTGGTACGCTTCGCTCTTTGGCTGCGAAACTATCAAATAAACATCAGGAGAAGCTTTATGCAAAACCCTAAGATGCTCATCGCCCTTCGTTATTACCTTCTCGGCGCCAAAATGCATCTTGGGCTTCAAGCTCTTGAGTTCGCCTTTGGCTATCACAAGGGGCTTCGTAAGGACGGTAAAACCCACGAGTTCGAGCACCAGATTGGCATAGCCAATTATCTCCGAACTCTCACACTCATGCATCCAGAAGAGACCTTGGCAGCTGCCTTTCTTCATGATACCTATGAGGACTACAGCGTTCCTCTAGAGACCATCGAAAAGAAGTTTGGCACCCAGGTTATGAAGTCGGTTGACCTTCTCTCTAAGGTTAAACAGACTTCGGCAGGATCCATTAAGCTCGATAACAAGGCTTACTTCTCTCAGATGCAGGGAGATCCTATTGCTACTTTGGTTAAGGGGGCTGACCGTATCAATAATCAAGGGTCGATGGTTGGAACCTTTACCAAGGATAAGCAGAAGTCTTACATGGAGGAGACCGAGACTTTTATTCTTCCGATGCTCAAGAGAGCACGAAGGTTGTTTCCTCAGCAGGAAGCGGCTTACCAAAATATCAAGTTCGCCCTTGACAGCCAAATTGAACTGATTAAGGCTATACATCAAGCCGGAGAACAAAATGCATCTATGCCTGTACTGCAAGGTTAACGAGCCTTCCGAGATTTGCTGGAAGCTCAAGCCCATCTGTCTCACCTGCTTTTCTTCAATCCAGGCATCCGAGAAGGTCTTTAACGCTATTGAAAAAGAGCACCCAAACTTCCTAGGTTATTACTTTTCCATGACCTATGAAACTGTTTCCGAAGAAAGCGGAGCTCAAGGCGAGGTTGAAGAGTCGGGGTTCTCGATTGAACCATGTGAAGTTGAGGTTATGGCTGAGATGCTTAAACCCGATGTTGAGCGGGACTTTAGCCATCTCCCTGTAGCTTCAACTTTGGCTAATCTGCTTGATTGCCAAGAGATTCATGATCATGAGTGGCTAGAGTGGTCTAGTACCTCAAAAGATAAGGACCAGCCAGTAGTAGGTTCTAACTTCTGGATTGTCTCTGAGGAAGAGTCAGAAATCAACGGGGACTCCACGCAGTATCATTTGTTTATTCGACGGGTAGATGGCAAGGATCTAACCGAAGAAGAAATTGATTACATTAACGACCACGTGTTTTGAAGGAGATTATCATGGACGCAGATCGATTTTTCAAGTGGACTAAGTGGTTTATGATTCTTTCCGTGGTTTTGGCAATTGCGGTAATGGTTACCGTCGTAGTGGTTGGGGCTCATTTCTTGGCAAAGGTTTGGTAAGATGGGATCTATTAGTCGACAAACCAATTGCGAAAACTTCATTGCCGAATTTGGTAATGATATTGTTGAAATGTTCCGTAAAGATTTGGAAGAAGAAGATATCGATATTGATGATTATTGCCCTTATGTAGGTTTTTCGGATCTTTGGGGTAGTGTCCATCTTTATGGATCTATTGCTCAAACGCCTATCATGTTTGACAATTTTTCTTTTGATCTGGGGTCTTTTTCTTCTGACGAAGAAGTCGTTGATTTCCTAGTTAAAACTTTTGAAATCAGTAAAGATGAAGCTACCACAAGAGCTAAGAAGGCTTCTCTAATCGGTTAAACAATTCGAGGTAACTCATGTCCTCTTCCATCATCGAAAAAATTCAAAAGCTCCTCGCCCTTTCCAAGAGCGACAATCAGAACGAGGCTACCGTAGCCGCTGCTACCGCTTACAAGCTTATCCTCAAACACAACATCTCCCAAGCCGAATTGGAGGTTAATGGCGAGACTCCCGAGGAGATTATCAAGGGCTTCAATACCCCAATCTATCAGACTGGACGCCAGATTCCTTGGAAGGTTAGTCTTGTCAACGTTCTCTCCAAGCATTACGGTTGTACTTGCTTTGTCAATCAAACTTACCCAAATAGGCGTAAGTTCTCCACCTTTGTTCTGGTAGGAAGAATCTCGGATATCGAGGCGGCTGTATACATGTTCAGCTGGCTTTCTACCAAGATTCAGGACCTTTCCGATGTTTTCTGCAAGGGTCAGGGGAAAATCTTCGCTCAGTCTTATTGTGCAGGCTTCGTGGCTGGTGTAGACGAGCAGATGAACAAGGCTAAGGTGGAGCTTCGTTTGGGAGTTTCCAGCTCCGCTTTGATGGTTTTGGACAATAAGGTTGCCGAAGCCGACAAGTTTATGCGAAGTACTACCAACCTCGATACAAGGAAGCAGCCCGCTAGTAAGGTCAAGGTTAAGGTTGATGCCTATGGCGCTGGTCGTTCTCATGGAACTCAAATCAATCTAGGTCTCAAGAATCCTCATAAAATGTTGGGGAATAGTTAAGGTAAGTTATGCGTCTTGGTATCTACAAGAAAGTCGTTAAGATTCTCAAGAAGGAGCTCACTAAGGAGGAATTCGACAAGTTCTCTGTTGCCCTGGACGGAGATGCAGATGAGGAGTTCTCTGAGCTAATTGAAAGAATCAACGCCAAGTTGAACCCGGAGAACTATGGAGTTTTGGGCGGCGAAGCCAAGGTATTGACCGA
>Ga0075163_10006005_pt1 | contig 16105 bp, 12 predicted proteins | sample JI1023141ADNA_FD_71478 | JGI IMG/M metagenome (GOLD analysis project Ga0075163, IMG submission 71478) | Wastewater effluent complex algal communities from Wisconsin, to seasonally profile nutrient transformation and Carbon sequestration -... | ecosystem: Engineered > WWTP > Effluent > Algae...
CCCGGGCATGGGCCTGCTCGGGTTGATCATCGTGCTCACGACGGCGCCGATCACCGCCGCGCTCTTGAGCCGTCGTGGCCACACCTCCGATCAGTCAAGCGACTCGACGGCTGAATCGCCCGCGAACATCGAGAGTTTGTCCACCCAGGTCTCAGCGCTTGTGCAGCAACTCTCATTGCCCGAAGACGCACGCCGCGTGACCGATCGCCATTTTGCGCGGGACGTCCTCCGGCGCGCCATCGAGGAAGAGATTGCCGCAGGGCAATACGAAGCCGCGATCGCGCTCATCGAACGCCTCGGCGTGGACCACGGATTGCTCCAGGAGGCCGAAGCCTATCGACGCCGCATCGAGGACGTCCGCTCTCCGGCGCGCGATGCCGATCTTCAGGTCGAGATCCAGCAACTCGACGAACTCATCGGGGCCAGGCGTTGGGACGTCGCCTTCGCCGACGCCGGGCGCATCCTCCGTCTGTATCCCGAGTCTCCCAAGGCCCAGCGACTGCAGGAACGTGTTGAACATGCGCGCTCCGCGCACAAGAATGAACTCCTCCGCGCCTTTGAAGCCGCGACCCAGGAGAGTCGCCTCGACGACGCCATGACGACCCTCAAGCAACTCGATGAGTTCCTCACCGAGGTCGAGGCAGAGCCACTGCGCGAGACGGCCCGTTCGATCATCGCCCGCACGCGAGACTCCCTCGGTGCCGAGTTCCGCCACGCAGTCCAGGAACGCCGCTGGGCCGACGCGGCCGACCTGGGCACTCGAATCGTCGAGGAGTTCCCCAACACTCGCATGGCCGCCGAGGTCCGCGAAGTGCTTGACGGCATCCGCGAACGGGCAGGGACTCCCGGCACGACGCTGTAGCACCGCCGAGAACGGTGTTTCCACCCCCGTCCCGTGTGCCAATCCCGAGGATTTGGGCCTCATTTGGCTCAGAATCGGGAATCTTCTGGACGAGTTTGTCGTATTTTCATACCCTCAGGCGTCTCCCCTCTGGCCCGAATTCCGAAACGTTCGAAGGACTCCATCCATGAGCCTCTTGCTCCGCACTGCCGCCGTCTCTCTCGCCGCCATTGCCCTCTTTGCGGGCCAAGCCCACGCCCAGACCATCCGTGCCCAAGCCGTCGCCTCGGGTCTTTCCCAGCCTCTCGACGCCTCCAGCCCGCCCGGGGATCTCAATCGCCTCTTCATCGTCGAACAGACCGGAGCGATTCGCATTCTGGATCAGTCCACCGGAACGCTCCAGTCGGCCGCCGCACCCTTCCTCAATATCTCCACGATCATCACCTCGGGTGGCGAGCGCGGTCTCTTGGGCCTCGCGTTCCACCCCGACTACGCCACCAACGGCCGCTTCTACGTCAACTACACAAACCTCTCGGGCAACACCGTCATCGCCCAGTACACCGCGAACGCGCCGTTCGCGACTTCGACGACAGCCAACGCTGGTTCGGCCGTCATCCTCCGCACCATCACGCAGGACTTCGCCAACCACAACGGCGGACACCTCGCGTTCGGCCCCGACGGCATGCTCTACATCGGCATGGGTGACGGCGGATCGGCCAACGATCCCAACGGCCGTGCGCAAGACGATGGCCAACTCCTTGGCAAGATCCTTCGACTCGACGTGAACGACACTTCCGCCGCCGACGGCGACGGCACGTACATCCCCGACAACAACCCGCACCGCGGCGCGGGCAATCCCCTCGATGAAATCTGGGCCAAGGGCATGCGCAATCCCTGGCGCCTCACCTTCGACCGCGCCAACGGCAACCTCTGGATCGCCGACGTGGGTCAGGACGCGCAAGAGGAAGTTGACTTCCAGCCCGCACCCGTGCTCTCAGTTCCGGGCAACGGCAACAGCACCATCACGAATGCCGCCGCAATCGCCGGGCGAAACTACGGCTGGCGCTGCATGGAGGGCACCGCGTGCACAGGGCTCACCGGCTGCACCTGCAACTCCGTGCCGCTCACGCTGCCAGTGATCAGCGTCCCACAAGCAAGCACCGGTTTCTGCTCAATCACCGGCGGCGTGGTCTATCGCGGCTCGGCGATTCCCTCCATCCAAGGTCTGTACTTCTTCTCCGACTACTGCGCGGGCGCGATCCGTTCGTTCCCAGCAACCGGGGCCTCAACGACCTACGCCGCGACCACGGACTGGACCAGCCAACTCGGTGGCATCACCGGCATCGTCGGCTTCGCCGAGGACGGCGCAGGCGAGATGTTCATCGTGAGCATCAACGGCACGGTCTACAAGGTCGTGCCCCCCGCGTGCGGCTGCCCCTGCACGATCACCAATGCCGACACCGAGTTTGTCCAGTACAACTGCCAGACCGACGCCGGCTGGACCGTGACAGCGCCCACCACAGGTGCCGCGACCGACGGCCTCTGGCAGCGCGGCGTCCCTGTCAACGCCCCTTCGTACGCCTATGAACCCGCGGGCGATTCCGACGGCTCCGGCGCCGCCTGGGTCACCGAAAACTCCGACCCCGGCACCGCCTCCACCTCCGACGTCGACGGCGGCACCACGATCCTCCTTTCGCCAACGTTCGACTTCGTCAATGGCGGCGGCGGCAACCCCGGCGGCGAAGTCCTCGTCTGCTACGACTACTACAACAACCTCTCAATCGACACCGAAGGCGTTGACGGCCTCTTTGTGGAAGTCTCGTCCAACGGCACCGCAGGCCCTTGGGTTCGGATCGCTTCGCACACCACCAACAACGGTTTCGCCTGGACGCCCCACGTTGTCACCGACGCGATGCTCGCGACCGCGGGCGTAACCAAGACCACCAACATGCGCCTGCGGTTCCTCGCCGTGGACGTCGGCACCGCCTCCATCGCAGAGTGTGGCGTGGACAACTTCAAACTCTACCGGCGCATCCCGATCACCGACTGCAACGGCAACAACGTCGCCGACGCGATCGACATCGCAAACAGCACCAGCCAGGACTGCAACAACAACGCGATTCCCGACGAGTGCGACATCGCCAACGGGGCCGAGGACTACGACGGTGGGCCCACCGGCATCCGCGCCGCAGGCGACGCATTCTTCAACTCGTCCTGCTTCGGTTGCCACGGCACCAATGGCACCGGCGCGACAGGCCCCAACATCCGCAACAAGAGCCGAATCACCATCCGCAATCGCCTCACCCTTACCATTTTCCACCCGGGCGGCGGCTATCCCAGCGCGACCGATCAGGACTTCGCGAACATCGAGGCGTACCTCGCCGACGGCGGCTCTCTCGCCCGCCCCGACCGAGTCCCCGACTCATGCCAGGGCAACCTCCCCGATTGCGACAACGACACCGTCAACGACGGCAAGGAACTCGCGCTCGCGACGCAGGTCGACGCCGACTACGACGGGATCCCCGATTCCTGCGAAGTGGTGATCTGCCCCGCCGACCTCGACGATGGTTCGGGGACAGGCACACCCGACAACGGCGTGGACATCAACGACCTCCTGTATTTCCTCGCCTGCTTCGAAGCCGGTGGCCCCTGCGCCGACCTTGACAACGGTTCAGGCACCGGCACGCCCGACAACGGCGTAGACATCAACGACCTGCTCTACTTCCTCGATCACTTCGCCGGGGGCTGCTGATCTCGCGTCGTGGCACAGGTTTCCAACCTGTGCGAACAATCCAGTGACTTCCATCGGGACGGGCTCCATGCCCGTCCCCTTTTCATTCCCCGTTCTCTCTGTTCTCAGGCCATCCGAAGCCTACTCGAAACTCCACGCCCGATATCCCGTATGATTGGGTGAACACGCCCAGATGCCCGCCCGTTCGGGCGGCGTCTCGGCCGGTTGGGGGACCGGTTTCTCCCGGGAGATTCTGGAAATGAAGTATCGCACGTCCATCACGCTCGTCTCGCTCCTCGCCTTGGGCGCTGGGTCCATCGCCTTGGCTCAAGCGCCAGCGCAGCCTGCGAAGCCAGCCGCCGCAGCACCCGCCGCAGCCGATCAGTTGATCACGCAGGATGGCATCATCAAGGGAACGATGGAGATCGACTTCCTCACGCGCACAAACCTCGACACGACCGGCGACCTCAAGGCCAACTCCGCCGCCGTCGGCGCCAAGGACGCGTACAAGTTCGACCTCATCGTCGCGAACACCACGCAGTTCACGGGCACGATCACCCGCCAGCCCAACCTCTTCACCAAGACGCTCGCGCGCAAGAAGCAGGACGCGCAGTTGTTCTACTCGATCGACCTCTTCGTGATGAACCCCAGCGACGTCAAGCAGAAGAAAGCCGTCGGCAAGTGGGTCGGCACCGTCCCGATCGACACCGCCTCCGGTGCGTTCGACCTCAGCGCGGGCAAGACCAAAGAAAGCCAACTCCGCATGGCGATCGACGCCATGGGCCGCTCCCCCTCGTTCGTTGACAACTTCTCCGGCAAGTTGTACGGCAAGGCCGAGAAGAAGGACAACCTCGCGAAGTACACCTTCAAGCGCGTCATCGGCGAGAAGACCATCTCCAAGACCGTGAGCAAGGTCGACCCGATGCGCTTCGAGAACCTCCAACTCGGCATGGGACCCGCCCAGTCATATCCCAAGACCAGCGTCAACGGGCGCCTCGACTATGACTACGAGACCGGCAACTGGTACACCGACGGCATTCGCTTCAAGTACACCCTCGACGGCAAGGAGTTCGAGGACATCGTCACCGGCTCGATCAAGTGGGTCGAAGACGCCGACCGCGCCAGCAACGGCAAGGGCTTCTACGAGTTCAACCTCCGCTTCAACGAAGCCGCCAACGCCAAGGCGAGCACCGAAACCGCGGCGTTCGAGAAGTTGAGCGACGAAGAGGCCTTCTTCGCCGTCGACAACTCGATCCCCTCCCTCACGGGCAAGATCTCATACGTGGACGTCCTCCCCAACGGCACCGAGTCCGCACCGACCAGCAGCAAGGTCACCTACGCCCTCAACGCCAACAAACTCAACAAGCAGCAGGTCATGAACTTCTTCAAGTTGTGGATGATCGCCGTCGGCCCGACCAACGACGAGTAATCCAGTGATCCCCCTCCGGGCTTCCGGAGGGGGTGCCGAGTCTTCGAGGCGGGGGAGGAGTCTTTGCCCCCTCGCTTGTGCGAAACCACTTCACACCCCGCGGGCCACCGCTCGCGGGGTGTCTTCAAAGTCCGTGGCACAGGCTTCCAGCCTGTGCGAGATCTCAGCCCGCCTCATCAGCACCAACACGCACGTCGGAGTGAACCCATGCAGTTGTACGCCCGCCTCGCTCGTCGCTTTGGTCATGCTCCCACGCAGGCCGACCGCCGTCGGTTCCTGCAGCAGTCTCTCGCCGTCGGCGCAGCGTCCCTCCTGAGCGCCAGCGGCCTCGCCCGCGCCGCAAGCCGCTTCGGTGCGAAGCGAGTCGTCGTGGTCGGCGCCGGGTTTGCCGGCCTCTCCTGCGCCTTCGAACTCATCGCCGCCGGCTACGACGTCACCGTGATCGAAGCCCGCGAGCGCGTGGGCGGCCGCGTCCTGTCCTTCAACGCCGCGAACAACAGCGAGTTCATCCCGGGTCGCAACATCGAAGGTGGCGGCGAACTCATCGGCTCCAACCATCCGCGCTGGGTCGCCTACGCCGAGAAGTTTGGTCTCGAATGGCTCGATGTGACCGAGAACGAGGAATGGGAGACCCCACTCGTCCTGAACGGCAAGAAGATCTCGGTCGAGGAAGCCGCAACCGTCTGGGAAGAACTCGACGCCGCATGCAACCTGCTCAACACCGATGCGCTGACCGTGAACGCGAATGAACCTTGGCTTACGCCCAAGGCCGCGGAACTCGACGCCAAGACGCTCGCCGACTGGCTCAAGGGCGCCAACCTCAGCGACCTCACGCGCCAGGCCGTCGCCGCACAACTCGCGGGCGACAACGGCCAGGCCAATGACAAGTCCAGTTACCTCGGCATGCTCACGTCCATCAAGGGCGGCGGCGGAGACAACGCAACAACCGCCGACGACATGGTCAAGTACTGGACCGATTCCGAGGTCTATCGCTGCAAGGGCGGCAACCAATCGCTCGCAACCAAACTCGCCGAGGGCATGGGCAAGCGACTGATCCTGGGCCTTCCCGTCGCGTCGATCGCGATGAAGAGCGACAAGTGCGTGGTCACGTGCAAGGACGGCCGCACGCTGGAGTGTGACGACGTCGTCCTCGCGGTGCCCGCCGCAACGTGGAGCAAGATCGAGATCACGCCGACGCTGCCGCGAGGCCTCATGCCGCAGATCGGCACCAACGTGAAGTACTTGACCCACGTGCAGAAGCGCTTCTGGGCGGACAACAAGTCCAACGCCTTCGCGCTCAGTGATGGCGATGTCACCTGGGCCTGGGACGCGACCGACTCACAGGAAGGCGACGCGAACATCGGCCTCTCCACTTTCTCCGGCGGTCCCGCAGCCGAGCGTGCTCGGGCGCGCCAGGGCGACGCTCGCGACGCGGCCTACACCACCGAACTCGACCGCTCACTCCCCGGCTACGCGGCAAACGTGATGGCGAAGGGAATGAGCGAAACGCTTCAGGCCCGCAACGCACGGCCGCACATGGTGCCCGACGGCAAGCCCGACGTCCGTTTCATGGATTGGCCAGCCGAACAGTGGACCGGCGGCGGCTACTCCTTCCCCGCGCCCGGGCAGGTCACCACCGTGGGCCCGATGCTCGCGAAGCCGCACGCCAAGAACCTCCACATCGCAGGCGAGCACTGCTGCTACAAGTTCGTCGGCTACATGGAAGGCGCGCTCACAAGCGGCACCGACATCGCGCGAAGGCTCGCGAAACGAGATGGGTTGTGGAAGGCAGAAGAGCAGAAAGCGGAGCCGGTGAAGTTGCAGTGATTGCGCGGCGTTGTTCGACGCTAGGTGATCGATGGGCGCACAGCGACGGGCGACTTGGCGAGTAAGTGAGACAGTGTGTCTGCGATGAACAGTTTTTGCTCGTCGCAGAGATTGTCGCCGAAATGTACGGCGCCTTGACCGACGAGCGAGATGGAAGTGTGCTTGCTTGGCGGGCCGGACTTCGGAACGTGAGGTTGCAGCAACACTTGGTTTACAAGCGCGGCATTGAACGTGCGTCGAGAACCGAGTTGCCAGATGCCTGCGAACACGCTCACGCGATGCTCGCTCAACGTGACTTCCGTCTTTCCAGCGATGAGGACGGCGGCTTTCCATGCTTGGCTCAGCCCAAACCAGAAGACAAGTATCGCCGCAATTGCCAGTAGCAAGGCCATTCTGGCTGGTACGAGCATGACAAAGAGGTTTGTCTGGGTTCCAGACTGTCGCGAGGTCGCCATGGAAAGGAACCCACGAGCCATCGAAACCGCAAGGCCGAGAAGCAGTAGCGCGATCACGATCGAGGCAAGTGCCTTTCGGGGCGACTGGAACTTGGCACCAACGCGCTGCACGACGCCATCGTCATAGAACCACGCTCCGTCCGGTGGCGCGTTCGAGAGCGAGTGAGAACGGACTTGGTGAGGAAGCAGCATCGCTATCCCACCAGCACCTTCCTCAACGCCGCCGTCACAAAGACCTTGCGTTCTTCCGTGAGCATGGAGCCGAAGCGAAGAGGTTTGCCCGCGTCGATCACGATCTGCTGCTTGTGGGCCGGATCGCCGTCACTGTCGCGCCAGCGTTTCTCCGCAAGGTCCACGGCCTTTACGAGCGACACGTCGAAACGGCGCGACCAGCCGATGCTGCCGATGCCCGTGAAGACACGCCCCACGTTGTCGCGGATGGTGACCTCGACGCGCCCGGCAAGCATGCAGAAGACCGACGCGATGAGCACCGAGCCCACGAGCAGGAACGGGATCAGAAAAACCCAGAGGAAGAGGACCATTCCAAGCGACATGGGCGAACCGCCGCTGCTATTCATGTTCGGCGCAGGGAACCAACTTGGCACGCTCAATCCTGCGTGGTGCAGGGAGCCGGCGATCGCGACCAGGACAAACACAGAAACGATGCCGTTCCAGAAGAGGCATGCAAACGTGAGTGCGATCGCGCCGCCGATAGATCGCATGGACGCGCCGACCACGGTCTCGATTCCATCATCGCGCACCCACGCGCCATCGGGGGGCCGCGTCGTGTCCACCTGAGCGACCAAGCGGGAAAGCCTCTCTTGTTCAGGGTCGGCGAACACGACCACCGGGGATGGAGTCGGCGCACCCGCCAGCGCGGAGAGCACGTGCGCCTTGCTGCACGCACGGCAGAATGCGACGTTGGTCCCGACGTTCACGTCGTCGGGAAGAAACGGGTCGGCACACGCCGGGCAGGCGAGCGGGTGGTCGGCCATGGCAGAGAGTATCGGTGGGCGTGCGAATGGGACAACAATCTCTCCCAGCGGTGGAAGGGCCACCTTCATAGACTCAGACGCTGGCGGAACCGGATTGTGCGACAACCAAGAGCACGACGCCAAGAGCCGCACGAACGGGAGAACGCATGGGAGCGACCAGCCTGAAACCGATCGTGGGGGTGACGTGCGATGTCGGGCCACACGCCCGCTCGGGGCGTGCCACGTGCAGCGTCTCGCTGGCCTACGAGGAGTGCATCGCGCGTGCGGGCGGCGTCGCGATCGTGCTGCCGCCCCTCATGGAGTGCTTGGAGGACCATCTCGCGCTGTGTGACGCCTTCGTGTTCACGGGCGGCGATGATCCGCGCACCGAGGAGTTCGGCGAACCAACCCACCCCAAGGCAACGCCCATGGACCCGCGGCGGCAGGCCTACGAGGTCGCGCTCCTGCGAGCGTTGCAGGCAAAGCGCCCCGATGCTCCAGTGCTCGGGATCTGCCTCGGAATGCAGTTGATGTCGCTGGTGGCGGGTGGCTCACTGGAGCAGCATCTGCCCGACGTCCTCCCCACGCATAGTGACCACTACGCGAAAGACCACGAGGTAAGAGCGACGGCCGCCGCACGCGCGTTGCAGGACATGGGCTTCGTATTGGACGGGAGCGTGGCGAGCCATCACCGCCAAGCCGTACTCCACGCGGGAACGCTCGAAATCGTCGCCCGGTCCCGCGACGGCGTGGTCGAAGCAGTCCGTGATCCACGCCGTGCCTTGTGCCTGGGCGTGCAGTGGCATCCCGAGCGAACCGTCGCCTCGCCGACCGGGCAAGAGGTGTTTGACAGACTCGTGGAGGCGACAAGAAAGGGGCAGGATTTTTGGATGAGGCGCATCGCGTAAGTTTAGTCGCGGCAGTGGTTTAGGTCGTTGTTTGGCCGTCTGCTCCGTGCCGACTTGTGCCGCAAGGATTGGACGTCCTTGCGTTGAACAGCCGACTTGGTATGCTGGTGTGATCTTCTGAGGCCGATTCCGGCCGTTCTTCGCATGATCAGGTGCAGCATGTGTTTGCCGTGATTGTCTCTCGCATGCGTCTGGCCTAAAGAGCGTTGGGTGTGTCCGTGATCGCAATGGTGTCGGTGTGGCCGAGTTCCAAGTGAGGAGGCTCCCATGTCGTGGAAGAGTCGCGCGAGATCTGCGTTCACCCTGATCGAGTTGCTCGTGGTGATCGCGATCATCGCGTTGTTGATCGGGATCCTGCTGCCAAGCCTCGCCAAGTCGCGGAAGATCGCGGCGATGCTCGAAGAGCAGGCCGCGGCCCAGCAGCAGCAGTTGGCGTTTTCCACCTATCTGACAACGTACAAGGATCGGTTCGTGCCGGGCGGGCCTCGCTGGGACTGGGCCCACGGTGCGCACAACCAGTACCACGGCATGGTCCCCCCGATTCCGAGTCTGCCGGGTGCCTTCTTCGAGGGGTCGATCTGCAAGATCTGGACGTGGCACTTCTTCTCGTCCATGGATTACAAACTCGACCGAATCCAATACGACAAGACCACCCGTCGCATGTTTGAGAAGCGGCCTCGGGTAGTTGGCAGTGGATTCGTTCTGGGCATTGCAGATTCAACGTACGAGGGCTCACTCGCGATGCATCCATCGCTTGGGTACAACGGAATCCTCCTTGGCGGGCATAAGGCCTGGGGCGCGTTCGCCGGCTCCATCGATGGCAGCATGCCGCCCGGCCAGCCCGAGTATTACGCCCGCGGCGCATGGCAGGTGAAGAACACGTCGCTCCAGGTCGTCTTCGCCACATCACGCGGCGGCGACAGCGCGAACACCTCTTATCGAAGTTACGGCGCCGCAAGCCCGGACTCAGGCACCGTCTTGCCCGGGTTCTACCTCATCAAGCCCCCCACAGGGCAGGGCGGTTCGTGGATCGCCTCCAATCAGTATCGCGAGCAACTCGTGCCGAGTTCCTGGGGCAACTTGCAGGTCCGCCACTTCGACAAGGTGATCGCGTCCTACATGGACGGGCACGTCGAAGGGAACAAGTTGGAGCAACTCCGCGACATTCGGCGTTGGAATCCCAAGGCGAACTGATCGCTTCAAATGGAAACAAAGACGCCCGCGAGCCTCTGAGCCCGCGGGCGTTTTCAGTTGTGCGAATGTCTACGCGGCCGCCAGCGCCACCAGTTTCTGCGACGGCAGGTCGATATCCGCGATCCGCTCCTTGCAGAACGCGAGCACGGCTCGGTCGATGTTGGCCTGCAGTTCGTCGAGGAACGCGCGGGCCTTGGCATCGGAGATGCTGTTGTACAGTTGCTGCATCTGGTGGCGGGCAATGTTGAAGCGATACCGTGGGCCATCGTCCGGGCCGTCGAGGCCCATCGGGTCGTTGTTGAAGATCGTGAACGCGCGGATGTCCACGATGCGCAGGCCCGCCTTCGCAACGAGTTTCTCGAAGTTGTAGCGGCTGCGCACCTGCATCCAGGGCGTGCGCATGTCCGTCCGCGGCAGGTACTCGGTTGTGAACACCAGCCCGCCGGGCGTAAGGTGCCGACGCAGGTTCTCGAGTGCGCGGAAATACAGATCATGCTCAGGGATGTGGAACAGCACGTTGGCGATGTTGATGAGGTCGAACGAGGCGAGCCCCAGGTCCAGGTTCTCCTGCGTGATGTCCGCGACGCGGAACGCGAGCCCGGTGTCGGCCGTCGATTGCAGCCGCGACTGGATGAGGTCGATGGATTGCTGCGTGATGTCCACGCCGAGGATGGATGCCGGCCGAACCCGATCCATCAAGAACTTGACCCAGCGCCCCGCCCCGCACCCGACATCGAGGACCGCGCCCGCACCCTTGCCCACCGCGACCTTCAGATCTCGCAGCATGTCGAGATACACGGGCTGGACGAGCAGTTCCTCGGCGTTGCTGCAATAGAGACTGGGGGTGCCAGCGTCGGAGCGCTTCTTCTCCTCGGCCCAGATCTTGGTGTATTGATCGCGAATGTCCGATTGGGTCAGCAGTGCCATACAGGCACTATCGGCCGATGTCCCGGTGCGGTTGCAGAAACCTCGACGCGGGACGGACCGCGACCGGAACTGCCGGCGGTTTGCCCCGCTTGGCCTTTGGATGCAGGAGCCCAGTTCTCAGCCGAACCGGCCCGTGATGTACTCTTCCGTCAGTTTCTCGCGCGGGTTCTGGAAGATCGTCTTCGTGGGCGAGAACTCGACGAGTTTCCCGATGTACATGAACGCCGTGTGATCGCTGACTCGGGCCGCCTGCTGCATGTTGTGCGTCACGACGAGTACCGTCACGCGCTGCTTGAGTTCGAGCATGAGTTCCTCGATCTTGATCGTGGCGATCGGGTCGAGGGCGCTCGTCGGCTCGTCAAACAGCATGATCTCAGGCTCGCCGGCCAATGCGCGGGCAATGCACAGCCGCTGCTGCTGCCCACCCGAGAGGCGATACGCGCTCTCGCTCAGGCGGTCCTTGGTTTCTTCCCAAAGCGCCGCACCACGCAATGCCGCCTCGACCGCCTGCTCTGTCTGCGAACGACTGAGCCCGCCTCGCAAGCGCAGCCCGAAGGCGACGTTCTCGAAGATGGACTTGGGGAATGGGTTGGGCTTCTGAAAGACCATGCCGATGCGCATACGCACCGCGATCGGGTCAACGCCCGGCCCGACGAGGTTGATGTCATCGGGCTTGAGGAGCAGTTCCCCGCCATACTTGTTGTCGGGATAGAGATCGTGCATGCGATTGAAGGATCGCAGGAACGTGCTCTTGCCGCAGCCGCTGGGCCCGATGAGCGCGGTGATGTGCCGCTCGTAGATCGGGATGTTGATGTCCTTGAGGGCGTGGAACGAGCCGTAGTGGAAGTTGAAGTTCTTTGCCTCCGCTTTGATCGGCACCGTCGTCGAGTGCGTGGCAGCCGGCGAGCGTGCATCACGCGGCGTGGCGGCGCCCGTCGGGGCCGTCGTTGCTGGGTTGATATTGGCCGAACTGGAACTCATGCTCGGATCCTCAACGACGACGGGTCGGGCGGGCAAAATGCTGGACGAAGGGGCGAGGGACATCAGCGTACGCCCCTTTCACGAAGGCCGCAGTTGGCGGGGTGCGGGCTCACCATTGGATCTTCCTTCGCAGGCGGTTGCGCAAGATAATCGCCACGAAGTTCATCATGAGCGTGACGATAAGGAGCACGACGCCGGTGGCTGCCGCGTTGATCTGGAACGCACGATCGGGGAGGCCGATCCAGTTGAACATCTGGATCGGAAGGACGGTGAATCCGGAAGTGATCCAGTCGAAAACGCCATGCGAGCCGACGACCTTGTTGTCCATGTCGGTGACCGGCGAGAAGGGCGCGGGGGGCAGGTAGGCGATGTACGTGAGCGCCCCAATGGTGATGAGCGGCGCCGTCTCGCCAATCGCACGCGACAGGGCGATGATGGAACCGGTGAGGACCCCGCCCATGGAGTACGGCAGAATGTGGTATCGCACCGTCTGGAGTTTCGTTGCGCCGCAGGCATACGAGCCCTCGCGAATGGCTTGCGGGATCGCGCGAATCGCCTCGCGTGTCGCGACGATGACGATCGGCAGGACGAGCAGACCCAGCGTGAGTCCGCCCGTCAGGATGCTTCGACCTAAACCCGTTCTGTTGTTGGTGGGCGAGGGGAACCAATCCTCGAAGCCGTAGATGAAAATGCCGAGGGCCATGAGCCCCCAGATGATCGAGGGGACGCCAGCAAGGTTGGCGATGTTGATCTCGATGATGCTCGTAATCCAGTTCTTGCGGGCGTATTCCTCGAGGTAAATGCCCGCCGCGACGCCCAGGGGAATCGCGGTGCACGCCGTGACGAGCATGACGAGCGCAGTGCCAACAAGCGCGGACTTGATGCCGGCCTTGGCCGCACGTCGGCTCGGGAACTCCGTGAGAAAATCCCAACCCAGACGGCTGGAGCCATCATGGATGAGGTTGTAGACAAGCAGCCCAAGCGTGCCGAGGCACAGGACGACAAGCAAGCCGCCCGCGACGCCAAAGAGCACGTCGAGGCGCCGACGTCCCTTGATGAGGGCTTCGATCTCGGCCGCAGAATGGCGGGGCAGCGTGCTCACTAGTACGCCTCCCGATACTTCTTGCGGAGCCAGAAGCCCGCGACGTTGAAGATGAGCGTCATGAGCATCAGCGTGAGTCCTGCGGCGAAGATGGACTCGTACGCGACGTGTCCGTGCTCAACATCGCCGAGGCTGATCTGCACGATGAACGCCGTGATCGTCTGCGCGGACTCGGTCGGATCGATGGTCAGTTTGGGCTGGTTGCCCGCCGCGACCGCAACGACCATCGTTTCGCCCAGCGCACGCGAGACAGCGAGGATGAACGCCGCAGTAATCCCCGAGAGTGCCGCAGGGAAGACGACCTTCCACGCGACCTGCATCTTGGTGCAACCCATGGCGTATGCGGCTTCGCGCAGATGGGCGGGGACGGCGCGCATCGCATCTTCAGAAAGCGACGCGATATAGGGGACGATCATGAGGCCCATGACCAGCCCTGCACCCAGCATGTTGAACGCGGGGAGTTCGATGCCGACCTTCGCGAGCAGCCACTGCAGCGCGGGCGAGACGACCATGAGGGCGAAGTAACCGAAGACGACTGTGGGGACGGCCGCAAGAAGTTCGAGCGCGGGCTTGATCCACTCGCGCACCTTGAACGGGGCGTATTCGCTCAGCCACACTGCGCAGATGGTGCCGACGGGGACGGCGAACGCCAGGGCGACGGCCGTGGTGACCAGCGTGCCCGAGACCAAGGGCATGATCCCGAAACTTGCATTGTCAAAGGCGGGGGCCCACTCGCGCTCGGTGAGGAAGCGCGACAGCGGGACCTTGGTGAAGAAGAGGTACGACTCTTTGACGAGGATCCAGACGATCCCCGCCGTGAGCAGGACGCTCGACGCGGCGGCCAGGAACAGGAACGACTCGACGATGAACTCGCCGGGGCGGAACTTCTTCCCCAGCGCGTGCCCAGCCGACCGGAAGGATCGATCGGCGTTGGAGGTGGGCACGGCTGTCATCGAGTCCAAACTCCGGGAAAGCGTTGGTGCGATCGGCGGTCTTTGAAAATCAGGAACGCCCCGGTGAGGGGCGTCCTGCTGGATTCTTGGGGTCCCTTTCGGGACGCGAGTATCTTACTTCTTCTCGGCGGGCTTTGCTTCCTCGGTCTTCTTGGCCGCGGGCTCCTGAACGAGGGGGCGGGAAAGGAGGGTGTCGATGGCGACGCCGGCCTCATTGTGGCCGCCGAAGGCGGTGCCGGTGCTCTGCTTGTTGAGGCGCTCGAGGCACTTCTGATAGGCATCGCTGGGGAGGGCGACGTACTTCACTTCGGTCGCGATGTCACCGGCCTTGGTGAGGTAGAACTCGGCGAACTTCTTGACCTCGGGGCGAGCCAGGCTGGCCTTGTTGATGTAGATGAAGATGGGGCGGGCGAAGGGGTTGTAGGAGCCGTCCTTCACGCTCTCGGTGCTGGGGAGGGTCGCCTTGCCGGCCTTGTTCACGATCGGGACGGCCTTCAACTTGTCCATGTTGGACGCGTAGTAGGCGTAGCCGAAGTAGCCGAGCGAGTTCTTGTCCTTGCTCACGCCCTGCACGAGGACGTTGTCATCCTCGCTGCCGGTGTAGTCGGTGCGGCTGGCTTTGCTCTTGCCGTTGACGGCCTCGGTGAAGTAGTCGAACGTGCCCGAGGCGCTGCCGGCGCCGAAGAGGCCGATCTTCTCGGCGGGCCACTCGGGGCGAACCTCGTTCCACTTGGTCACCTTGGACTCGGGGGCCCAGATCTTCTTGAGGTCAGCGATCGTCAGTTCGGTGATGAACTTGTTGTCCTTGTGGATGACAACGGTCAGCGCGTCGAACGCGACGGGCAGTTCGATGTACTCAATGCCAGCGGCCTTGGCCTCTTCCATCTCCTTGGCGGTGATGGGGCGGCTGGCGTCGCAGATGTCGATCTCTTTGCGGAGGAACTTCTTGAACCCGCCGCTGGTGCCGGACTCTCCGACGGTGACCTGCACGTTCTTGGCGGCCTGGCCGAACTCCTCCGCGATGGCGGCGGTGATCGGGAAGACGGTGCTGGACCCGTCGATCTTGATCTGGGTCTGGGCGACGGCCGAGGCCGCAGCGACGAGGAGGGAGCCGACGAATCCGACGCGACGGGTGAAAGTCTGGAGCATGGTTTCTCTTTCCCAACGTGGAGGTGTGTGGCACAAATGCCCGGTCCACGGCCCGGACTGTTAAGTATCCCCGCGTGCCGCGAATCTTCATCTTCTGGACGGTTAAGGTTCGGAGAAGAGTGCCGGGGGAGGGCAATGGGGAGTGGGGAATGGGCAATGGGCAATGGGGAAGAGGGGATTGAGTCCGCCGACATCGCACAAATCTGCACGGGGCGCCTTTGTTTGGGTAATGGATGGGGTGTGCAAAGCGTCGCCTGCGACAAAAGTCATGGCTTCAAGAACAAAGGCCATGGCTTCTCCGACAAAAGTCCGGTCGTCGACGACAGACGACGGGTCGTCTACGGCAAAAGACCGGGCTTCCACGACAAAAGTCATGGGTGCAAGAGCAGAAGCCATGGCTTCAGCGTCAAACGCCATGGCTTCCAGAGCAGAAGGGCCGCCTTCAAGGGCACACGACGGGCAGGCAGGTGCAACGGTCCGAGGTTCCACGGCCATCGGCCTGCCTCCGACTTCGCGCCCCCGACGTTTTCCACCAGCCAAGGCCCGCCCCCCACTCAACGTCCAAACATCTTTTCCACGTCACCCCATTCCCCACTCACCATTCCCCATTCCCCTCTTCCCAGTGCCTAGTGCC
>Ga0075163_10006007_pt1 | contig 16103 bp, 11 predicted proteins | sample JI1023141ADNA_FD_71478 | JGI IMG/M metagenome (GOLD analysis project Ga0075163, IMG submission 71478) | Wastewater effluent complex algal communities from Wisconsin, to seasonally profile nutrient transformation and Carbon sequestration -... | ecosystem: Engineered > WWTP > Effluent > Algae...
GGGACCTGCCTGGCGCTGGTGGTGCTGATGCGCGGCGTGCTGTCGCTCCTGACCCTGCCGGAGCGCGCGCGCCTGTGGCGCACCCACCGCAGGGAGCGTGCGGCGCAGGCCGCGTTGCGCGAAGCGCTGCTGGAGTACTTCGGCGCGCGCTACGGGCGTGCCCACAAGGCCGCCACGCGAACCATCGCCATCCTCGACGCCGCCACGGAGGGGCCCGACGAGGCCTCGACGCGTGCGCTGGCGTATCTGCTGGCAGGTGCCAGCCTGCATCGGCTGCAGGACCGTCCGCAGCGTGACCGCCAGGTGGCACGCCTGGAAAAGCTGCAACGCAAGCCACGCAGCGGGGCCCGGGGTTCCGAGGACGCGCTGGCCCTGCTGGCCGCCGAATGGGCCCTGGACGACCGCGATGCGACCAGGGCGCTGGCCTTGCTGGCCGCGCTGCCGCCCGGCGTGGCACGCCGCACGCAGGCGTTGCGCTTGAAGCTTCAGGCCCAGCGCCTGGCCGGCGATCCGGCCGAGGCGCTTCGCACGGCGCGCATGCTGGCCAAGCACCAGGCGTTCTCGCCGGTGGCCGCCCAGGGCCTGCTGCGGTCGCTGGCCGTGGAGGCGCTCGACGGCGCGCGCGACACCGACCAGCTGCAGCGCGCCTGGCAGCAACTCGATTCGATGGACCACCTGGACCCGCTGGTGGCCGCGCGCGCCGCCCGCCGCGCCGCCGGGTTCGGCGCCCATGCGCTGGCGCGGCAGTGGCTGCAGCCGAGCTGGGAACGCCTGGCCGAGATGCCGCGCGATGAACGCGACGCGGTGGCCCTGGCCCTGGCACGCAACCTCGACGGGCTCGGCCCGGACTGGCTGCCGCGTCTGCAAAGCGCCGAGCAGGCCCTTCCGCTGGAGCCCGCTGTGCAGGCCGTGGTGGGCAGTGCCTATGCCGAGCGCGGCCTCTGGGGCAAGGCGCGTGCGCCGCTGGAGCGTGCCGCCGTGGCCCCTGCCCTGGCCGGTGACGCGCGACGCGAAGCCTGGCGCCGGCTGGCCCAGCTGGCGCGCGCCGAGGGCGACGAGCCGCGCGCGCTCGACTGCGAACGCGCCGCGATGGCGGTACGCTGAGTCAGCCGCCCTTGGGCAGCCGGGCGCCCGGGCCGGCCAATCCATGCAGATAGCGCTCGCAGCGCGCCAGCTGCTCCAGGCTGACGAACTCGTCGGGCTGGTGCGCCTGCGCGATGAATCCCGGGCCGCAGACCACGGTGGAGATGCCCGCCCGGTGGAACAGGCCAGCCTCGGTGCCGAACGCCACCAGCGTGGTGTCGGTGGTGCCCGCCAGCCGCTGCGCCAGCGCCAGGGCGGGCTCATCGGCGCGCGCCAGGAAGTCGGGCACGGCGCAGATCGTCTCGAAACGAAAACCGGTGCCGGCGTCCACTGCGCGCATCGGCCCTTCGAGATCGGCCGCGGCCTGCAGCACCGCACCCTGCATCGCATCGGCGTCGTGCCCGGGCAGATTGCGGAACTCGTAGTGGAAGACGCAGTCCTCGGGAACGACGTTGTCGGCGATCCCGCCGTTCATCATGCCGACACTGGACGTGCTGAAGGGCACGTCGAAACCGTCGTAGCAGGGGCCGTGGCTGCGCCAGCGCTCGCCCATGTCGGCTATGCGGGCCACCAGGCGCGCGCCGGCCTCGATCGCATTGACCGAGCTCGGCGTCAGCGACGAGTGCGCAGGCTTGCCCTTGACGCAGCAGCGCCATCGGAAGACCCCCTTGTGCGCGATGGCCGGCACCATGCCCGTGGGCTCGCCCACCAGGCAAAGCCGCGGCGCGATGCCGGCATCGCGCAGGTCGGCGATGAGGTGCGGCACGCCGAAGCAGCCGGTCTCCTCGTCGTACGAGAACGCATAGTGGATGGCGAAGGGCGCATCGGCCTGCAGGTAGCGGGCCGCCTGTGCCACGGCCAGGCCGATGAAGGCCTTCATGTCGGCGCTGCCGCGGCCATACAGGCGACCGTCGTCCACGTCGGCGCCCAGCGGGTCGCGCGTCCAGGCCTGACCGTCCCAAGGCACGGTGTCCGTGTGCCCGGACAGGATCACGCCGTCGGGCTTGCCCGGGCCGATCGTGGCGAACAGGTTGGCCTTGCGCCGGCCTTCGTCGTGGGTCAGGCGCACCGGCACGCCGAGCGTGCGCAGGTGGTCCGCGATGCACTCGATCAGCGGCAGGTTGGATTCGCGGCTGACCGTGTTGAACTGCACCAGGCGCCGGGCCCAGTCCAGGGCATCTTGGGAGAGGTCCGTCATGGCGGGACTTTAGCGCCTGCTATACTCTCGCCCCTTCGCGGCTGTAGCTCAGTTGGATAGAGTACTTGGCTACGAACCAAGGGGTCGTGGGTTCGAATCCTGCCAGCCGCACCAGAACTTCCGTTCTAGATCAACAGCTTAGAGATTTCGGTCTCTAGGCTGTTTTTCTTTGTGCGCGACTTTCTGCGCGACTCTTCCTGACCTCATCCGTTGACCACCCGCAGCAGCGTGGTTCGGTCGCGCGTCTCGCGCACCTTGTTGGCCGCCTCCACCAGACGCGCGATCGTGGCAGTGGCGTAGTGCTGCGGCATGCCGGTCAGGGCATGCCCCAGCAACAAGGCGCGATCTTCTTCCGTCACGCCGGCCTCCCGCAGCCTTTGGCCGAAGGTGTGGCGCAGGTCGTGCACGCGTGCCCGTTCGAGCTTGGCGGCCCGCCTGGCGTTCTGGAACGCGGTGTTGTTCATCGTGTGGACCGGCCGGTACGGCATCACCGGTTCGTCCTCGATGTTCTTCACGCGCTCCCGTCGCCAGACGAACACGAACTCGTCATGGTCCCCGCGGCACTCTTCGACGATCTTTGTCGCCACGTCGTTCAAGATCAGCACGTGGGGTCGCTGGCCCTTGAACTCCGCAGCGGGGATCACGAAGACGCTGCGCTCCAACTCCGGCACCTTGCGCTCCCAGGCCCACTGCAGCCGGCACACGTTGTCGTCGCGTGCGCCGCAGTTGAGCGCGAAGAGCACCATGCGCTGCAGGTGCGCCGGCAGGTGCTTCATCAACTCCGCCTGCTCCGACCAGGTGATCGGGTAGGGCGGTCGCCTCTGCTGCCGCTCGTCGAGCATCTCGATCAACGGCGATGACAAGAGCCATGGCTTGCCGTGGCTGCGCCAGACGCGGGTCGCACGGTTGAGCACCGTGCGCACGACCTCAAGGCTGCGATTGATCGTCGCGTTCTTGGCGCCTTCGGCCGCGCGTTCATCCTTGAAGCCCTCCAGGGCGTCGTTGCAGACGTCCCGCAGAGGCAGGCTGCCGATGTACGGCAGCAGGATGGTCACGTGGTACGAGATGACGTCCAAGGTGCGGACCCCTCGCTGCTTGCACTCGATCAGGTACTTTTGTGCAGCAGCTGCGAACAGCTGCTCAGCGCCTTCTCGAAGTTCGTGTTCGCGCCTGGCATCGACCTCGGCCTGCCGCGCCCTGAGCCAGACTTCGGCGCAGTCTTGGCTGACCTTGCCGAGCCTGGCGAAGACGCGTTCGCCCTTGTATTGCTTGTTGACCGTCCGTTCGCCGGACCGATCGCAGAGGATGCCTGGTGTCCGAGTTCGCATGGAACTGCTCCTTTCGTCGACTTGCGACTCGGGCGCCCTCGCTCACGAATATACGCGTCGGCCCAGGCGTCGAGCTCCTGGCGATCGAAGGCGATGCACCGGCCGCCGAAGGGGATTTCGGTGAGCGACGGGCGAATCTCGGCGTCGAACCGGTTGCGGTCGACGCCGAGGTAGGCTGGCGCGTCGCGGTGACGGATCAGCCTGGGCGCGATCACGGTGGGCACCCTTTAGGGAGGCCGCGCCTCACGGCGCATCTCCTGCCTGGCTATCGGTAGACCCTTGCGATGGAGCGGCAGGGCCTCGACCCTGGGCGCCGATGTAGCCCGTGGTCGCGCGGGTGCGGGAGTGGCCCAACAGCCTGGCGGCTCGCGCCCGGGCCTCGATGTCGCCAACGGGCCGGCCCACACCGCCGCGCACCGGCGACGGCGAACCGGTCTCGGCCTCGTAGGCATCGTTGACAAATTGGTGTCGCAGTCCGTGCGCCACTACGCCCAGCAGCTTCTTGGCGATACCGCATTTGCGAATGACGTAATAGAAGCGAGCAGAGTTCTGCGTGCTGGTGAAACCGGGTCGGCCGACGTACATGCCGGGCGCGACGGCGGCCGTCACCCTTGCGAGCAACTCGCGCTGGGCATCTGTCGTCAGCGGCACGTCACGCAGCCGCCCGCCTTTCGTGCCATGCTGGATCCGCAGGAACTCCGCGCACTCGGGGAAGGCCGCCGCATCACGCGGGTTCGCCTGCGCCCGGCCGATCACTGCGCCGTGTGGTCGCAAATGCCCCGACTCCTTCGGGCGCATGCCAAACGCCCAGCACAGCTCCAGGCGCAAGCCCACCCAGGCGTCGATGGCAGAGATCTCGGCGATCTTCGCTTCGATGTCGATGTTCTTCGCGTCCCAGCTGGCGTCACTGGTGGCCACCTGCGTTCGGTGGGCGTGCAGCGAATCGGCGCCAACGTAGTACTCCGGCTCACGCACCATGCCCGGCTTGCCGATCCACCCGCAGTAGGTGCGCAGGAAGCTCAGGTAGTTGTGGATCGTGGCTGTGGCCAGCTTGCGATCGAGCCAGCGTGCAAGCACGGCCTCGATGTGGCGGTTGGCGAGCTGCCGCGGATCGACGTCGTGATACGGCGTGTGTCGCCGCAGTTCGCGAAAGAAGCTGGCATAGAAGCGCTGTCGGTCGAGCATTGTCTTGAACCCCACCCCCTTGTGCTTCTTGCTGTGCTTGAAGTTGTGCTTCTTCAGGATGGCGCCTAGCACGCGAATCCAATCCGACGTGCCGATAGGCAGACTTGCCAGCACGGCGTCGGGATCGCTCTCGCTGCCCAGCACCTCGCGGCTGATGTGCCGCTGCTTCTTCGGTTTCTTGGTCGACATGAAAGATCTCCAGTTCAGGACCACCTGAGCCAAGGGCGGCCATTGATCGGGATGGGGCGCTGTGTCGTGCAGCCATGCTTCGGCGCCCCATGCGGGCATGGCTGTTGGAGGCCGCGTGATTTATCGGGGTAGCAGGCCTCCGTGCCAGCCCGATGTGTCCAGGGTTTGCAGCCGCTTACGGCTGCTGGTGGTCGTAAAAAAAACTGCCCAGGTGGGTACTGCGCGTTTCTGCACAGGACCTCCGTGCACTCCAAGGTGCAAGGCACCGGCGCCTCGATGGGCGTCGGTTGCCTCCCAGTTCCGACTGGGACTTCGCTGGGTGAATCAATGACCCGGTTCTTCCCGCTGGACGCCCCCCTACCACCAGGGAGCGCGGGGCCATGTCTTGGGTCGCGTGCCGCACCTCAGAGGGGCGACAAGGCACGCGATCGCCTCAAGGGCGGTCGACAACGGCTCGGGTATGTACGTGGCTGCGCAGGGGCAGCCTCGCGTGTCGCTGGCGCGCACAAGGCGGCACGGGCGACGAAGTCAGGTCCGAAGGACCGATCGATGGGGGAGGGAACTCGCCGCGTCTTGCGCGGCACGGCTCAGCGTGGAGCCGTGTGCAGGTGCGGGTCACGACCGCTAACGGCTGCTTCATGGCGCAGAGGCCAACGGACGCAGCGTCCGGCCTGCTTGGACTTGACGGTCTTGCGGCAGGCACACAAGGCTCGACGCAGAGTTGACATGCGAACGGGCATGGTCGTCAAGGCCCAGAAACACCTGTCGCAGGAGCTTTGGGCCGGAATCGGCGGCCCTGAACGGGGGTAGTGTTTGACAGGCATCCAAGAAGCGCGGTTAGCGGCAATTAGCCGTTGAAAATCGATCGGCTCCAGGAACGACGCGGGGTTGACAACGAATCTTCCGGCCTCCAGTTCGGACGCACCCGACTTGGCGATCGTGGGGTGGGTTGAGCTCGGACGGTGCCGCCATCCAGGCAGTGCCCCTTACGAGCCCCGCGATGAATGCGAGGCATGTGCCGGCGTCGACCCTTGGGGCCCGACGGAGGCCCTTCAGGGGCCCGGCCAATGCAAGGCAAGGTCGCGTTGCCCGATCAAAGCCCCACTCCGCGCGATGCTAGAGTGACCATTACACAGGGACGTGCAGATGGTGACTCCATGACCGCTGGGTCGATTCGGTTCCACGAACAACCTCGGCAGCATCGCCGCTCTGCGAATCTGGCGCCGATGGTCGGCCCACGCATCGCCTGGCGTCAAGGCGCTGCCCGCCATCGTCCGCCCGTCCATCCAGTCGCACGCCGGGGATCGCCGTCATGATGTTCTGGGTGGGCACGACAGACACGCGCTGGTTCGAGTTCCTGGCCCCGCGTCACCTGGACGAGGTGAACTTCTGGCAGCCATCGGTGCGCCCCGCCTTTGAGAATGCGCCCAGCGGCATGCCGTTCGTCTTCAAGGTGAAGCGTCCCCACAACCACATTGCAGGTGCCGGCTACTTCATCACCCGCAGCGTGCTGCCGCTCGACCTGGCCTGGGAGATCTTCGGACAGAAGAACGGCGCCGCTTCACTCGCAGAACTGCGTGAGCTTCTGGGGCCCCTGGCCGGCCGCGGCACGCCGCTCACCCAGATCACGTGCCAGGTCATCGCCAACCCCGTCTTCTTCGAACCGCGAGACTGGCTTCCCGATCCGCCGGGTTGGTCGTCCAACATCGTCCGCGGCAAGATGTACCGAACCGAGGAGGCCGACGGTGCCACGATCTGGGCGCACGTGCTTCCGCTGCTCGCCCGTGGCCTCGAAGCCCAGGCCGAGGCCTCGGATAGCGACGCTCTGGTCGTGAACGAGCCTGCGGCACGGTACGGTGAGCCCATCCTGATGCAGCCCCGGCTCGGCCAGGGCTCGTTCCGCGTGGTCGTCACCGAGGCCTACAACCGCAAGTGCGCCATGACCGGCGAAAGCACCTTGTTGGCACTGGAGGCCGCGCACATCGTGCCCTACGCCGAGGAAGGTGCCCACGACGTGCGCAACGGCCTGCTGCTGCGGGCCGACTTCCACCGCTTGTTCGACGCCGGCCTCGTTTCGGTGACGCCGGACATGACGATCCGCGTCAGCCCGCGCATCCGCGAAGCGTGGTTCAACGGCAAGGCGTACTACCGGATGGATGGCCAGCCGCTGACCGTCACGCCGACGCGGCCGGAGTACCGCCCCGATCCCGACCGCCTGCAATGGCACCTCAAGAACAGGTTTCACGCATGACGCATTTGCCCGAAGAACTCACCCAGCGCCTGCTGGCCTTCCGTGCCGAGCGTGACTGGGAGCAGTTCCACAACGCGCGAAGCCTTGCCACCGCCCTGTCCGTGGAGGCGTCCGAGCTGCTGGAGCACTTCATATGGTCCAAGGACGCCGACGTTGCCGAGATCGTCGACAAGCGCCGGGATGAAATCGAGGCGGAACTTGCCGATGTCGGGATGCTGCTGGCCTACCTGTGCCATGACCTGGGCGTTGACCTGGCAGCCGCGGTGTCGCGGAAGATGGATGCCAACGCGCTCAAGTACCCGGTAGAGAAGTCGCGCGGGCGATCGGAGAAGTACACGCGCCTGTGACGAGTGCTGGCGCGCTCTTGTCTCGGCAATGAGGTGACGGGCCGTCAGCTACCAGTGCTTCGAAAAGTCGCCCACGTTGGTCGACCGCACGAATTTGGCCGCGTTCGCTCCCTCGCCGATGGCGGCGAAGTGCTCGCGCCCGCAGGCGATCTTGGCTGCTTCGCTGTCCCGCAGTGCATCGTCGAACAGCGTGCTCTTGGTCTCGACGACGAAGTACAGCCGATCGGTGCCGTCAGCGTTCACCACCACGGCCCAGTCGGGGTTGTAGTTGCCGAGCGGCGTGGGCACGGTGAACCAGCCCGGCAGCTTGGCGTACAGCTTCACCGCGGTGTTCTTCTCCAGGTCCTCGGCGAAGCTGCGCTCCGTGTCGGAGTCGTAGACCACCTTCTCATGGATGGACTTCGTCGCATTGAGCATGTTGGTCAGGTAGCCCGTCAGCTCCTTCTGCTCGAACAGCTCCTGGGCATAGATCTCGCTGCCGTCGGCCGTCTTGCCCAGGCGCCGGTACTTGATGCCATCGACCAGGGCCTGGCGCTTCGTGCGATTGATGGACTCGGCCGCCACGTCGATGAACTGCGCAGGGTTGAGCTTGAAGTCGTCGAGCCGGCCGCTCTCGGTGAGGATCCTCACGATGCTGCGGCGCGTCAGCTGCGTACGGTCCTGTAGTTCGGTCAGCAGGTCGGGCAGCGGTATGTCGCCCTCGGTCATTGAGACGAAGTTCGACGTCGCCGTTTGCTTGGTGTCTACGCCGCCCTGGGTGATGAGCACCGTCGCCGTGCGGAAACGCAGCCGTGTCCGCGTGACGGGCGCGTCGGCCAGTACCTGGCGGATCGTGCTGGCGCAACGGCTGATGAGCAGCTCGTTATCGAACTGCACGCGGTAGGTCGTGCGGTGTTTGATGCGGTCCCACAGCGCCTTGAAATCGTCGCTGAGGTAGACGCCGCGGCGCAACTTGACCGTGTCGCGCTTGTTTGCGTCCTTGATGTCTAGCTTGCCGGCCAGCTTGTGCAACAGGGTCAGGATCGGTTGCCGCGCCGTGGCGAACGCGTCGGGCAACACCAGCGTGTCCTCCTTCAACGCCTTGCGCAGCGTGTCCAGCACCTTGCCTCGGGCGTCGATCAGGCCGCCGGTCTTCAGGTGCTCCCACAATTGCTTTGCCAACTCCACGCCCATTGGCTTGACCTGCCCGTCGGCGCCGACGATGCTCAGTGGCGCGAACTGGTGACTCTCGACGATGCCGAAGCGAATGCCGGTGTCCTGCTCAATCTCGCGCTGCAGGTTCTCGGCGAACGACTCGTAGCTCTCGTTGGCCACCACGGTCAGCGTGTTCACCGCGAAGCCACGCAGCCGCTCACCGTTCTGGTTCACCGCCAGCCGCAGGCCGCGGCCAATCGTCTGCCGGCGCTCGCGCTCAGTGTTCATTTCGCGCAGGTTGCAAATCTGGAACACGTTCGGGCTGTCCCAGCCTTCGCGCAGCGCCGAGTGCGAAAAGATGAACTTCAGCGGCGTCTCGAAGCTGAGCAGCCGCTCCTTGTCCTTCATGATCAGGTTGTAGGCCCGCTCGGCGTTGTCTCGGTTGCTCTGGTTGTTCTCGGCCGTGTCGGTCCACGTGCCCTTCTTGTCGACAGAGAAGTAGCCGTCGTGCACCTCGCCGGGCGCCACGCCCAGGTCGATCTCGTTGAACAGGCTTTGATAGTCGGGGTGCCGCGCCAGTCGGGCGAACTCCTGCTCGAACATCAGCGCGTACTTGCCTTTCACGGGCTCACCGGCATCGTTGTACTGGCGGTAGAAGTCCACCTTGTCGATGAAGAACAGGCTCAGCACTTTGATGCCCTGCGGCCCGAGGCGCAGTTCCTTCTTCAGGTGCTCTTCGATCGTGCGCTTGATCATCTGGCGCTTGATGGCGTCGCCGTCGATGTCGCCGATGGCGGCATCGGCCTGCAGCCACTTCTCGCCACCGGGCATGCGGATCTCGACGCGCTGGGCGCCGCGCTTGGCTTGAATCTCGCCGACCATGAAGTTGGCGTACAGCTGCCGGCCGGTGTGCTGCTCCAGGTCGTCGCCGTCCTGCACCCACACGTCCTTGCGCGCCACCTTACCGCCTTGCTGCACGTCCAGCTCCAGCCGGGCCAGCACGCTGCCACTCTTGCTGCGCACCTCCTGTAGCCGCACGTAGGCCTTGTTCTGTCCGCCATCCACCTCGGCCGAGGCCACCTCGATCTGCTTGACCAGCTGGCGCTCGTAAGCGTCGATGGCGTCCAGCCGGTAGACCATGTGGTGCTTGTCCACGTGTGTGGCCGAATAGCGCAGGGTGCACAACGGGTTCATGGCCTCCAGCGCTTCCTTGCCGCGGCCCTCCAGGCCGCCGTCCACGCTCTGCGGCTCGTCGACGATCAGCACCGGCTGCGTGGCTCGGATCAGGTCGATGGGCTTTTCGCCGCCGGTCTTCTCGCTGTCCTTGTAGAGGTTGTTGACGTCCTTCTTGTTGATGGCGCCTACGGTCACCACCATCACCTGCAGGTGCTGGCTGGTGGCGAAGTTACGCACCTGGTTCAGCTTGGCCGAGTCGTACAGGAAGTACTCGAAGGGCTGGCCGCTGTAGAGGGACTGGAAGTGCGGCGCCATGATCTGCAGGCTCTTGTAGACGCCCTCCTTGATGGCCACCGAGGGCACCACGATCACGAACTTGGTGAAGCCGTAACGCTTGTTCAGCTCGAACACCGTGCGCAGGTAGACGTAGGTCTTGCCTGTGCCGGTTTCCATCTCCACCGTGAAGTCACGCGAGGCCAAGCTCTCGCTTGGTTTCAGGCCGTGGCGCAACTGCACCTTGTTCAGGTTGGCCAGCAGGTCCTGGCTATCCAACTGCAGGCGGTTGCCGATGCCCAGGTCCGATTCGGCCAGGCCCAGGTCCATCTGCACGCCGTCGCCCTCCATGCCGGGCAGCGCGCCTTGGGCACCGTCCCCGGCGTAGATCGAGCGCGGTGCTGTCACCGTGAATTCGGTGCGGCAGACTTCTTGGCCGGCGAACAGGTCGCACACCGCCTGGATGGCGGCGGCCTGGTAGTCGAGGTTGTGTTCGAACTGGAGCTTCATTGTTTGTCCGTCGCAGCGCCTCAGCGCCCGCCCCACTGTTCAAGACGTGTAACCCAGGCATCGAAGCCGGGACACTCAGCGCGAATTCTGGGCACGCCGATGGCCTCGGCGATCAGCGGGCCGTGCGCCACCTTGCCGTACTGCCCGCCCGAAAACACTGACATGATGCGTTTGGAGGGCGCCGTCTGAGGGCTGTCATTGATGTCTTCCGGCGTCGCGTACTGGTCACGAATCGATTGAAGCTTGGCCCGCGTCTGATCGCTCCAGCCGTTTTGCACCCACTCGAACGCGTCAACGTCGCTGAACAGCAGCGCCTCGAACTCGTACCGCTGAACGTGGGGAACCACGCGATCTGCTCGTAGGTCCGGAATCTGACGCGCGGTGGCATCCAGGATCGCGGCCTCCAATGCGTCTTTGTCGCGCCCGCCGGCCCGACCGAAGCCGTATAGGTCGAGAAGCGTCGTGATGTAGTCGAAGTGGTGGTACTCGAAGCGAATGTGCTGCGCCACGCGCTCCACTGACACCGATCCGCCTCCCTGTTTGCCGGGGCGCGTCTTGAGCAGGGAAGAGTGGACCGCCAGCCCGTGGTCGCGCAGGTGCGGCTCCAAGCAGCTGCGAACAAACTCGGCTTCGGTCTGGCCTTCGCAGATCACCAGCAACCGCGTCACGCGTCACCCCCGACAGGCTCCTTGAGCCACAGGTCGGATACCAGGTACTCCTCGTCAAGCCACTGCTGATAGCGGTCGCGTGGCAGCGTGCGGAGCTGCGTCGCACCTTCGTGATTGCTGGCAACGATGACATCCTCCAACGCGAAGCAATCGACCATGTAAGGCGACTGTGTGGCGATGAAGACTTGGCGACCATTCGCGAGTGTCTTGATCATCTCTGCCACCAGCGTGATGGCGTGCGGATGAAGTCCCAGCTCGGGTTCGTCGAAAAACATCACGTCCGGCAGCATCTCTGGAGGTAGGTTCAGCAGCGTGAGCAAGCAGAACAAACGAAGCGAGCCGTCCGAGGTCAAATGGGCGCCGAAGGTCTTGTCGCTAAACCGGCTGCGCCAGCGCAGTGCCACCTTGCCGTAGGCTGGCTGCAGCTCGAAGTCGGCGAACCCAGGTAGGACACGAGCGATTTGCCGCACGATGAGCTTGTATCGCTTGATGTCCCTGTCCTGCAGCCGCAGCAGGATAGGCGCCAAGTTCGCGCCGTCGGAACGCATCCAGACAGCATCTTCGACATCCCATGCTTGCTTCACGTTGGCCTTGGCCGACGTGTCGTGGAATTGGTAAGTTGTGCAGCGCTTCAACAGACTGACAACCACCTGGGCGGTCTGGTTCTTGGCCGCAGCTTCGACCAGCGCAGCCTCTTTGCCGCCTGATGGCAGCACGGTCCACTTCGCCTCTCCCAACTTCTTGCGGTCGGAGTAGCGGAACGCCTCGTCGACAAAGATCAGCGTATCGCCGGCGCTGACGTGCGCCAGACCGAACCGGTAGTCGTTGAAGCCGAGATGGGTCTCGATCCGGATCTCGCCATTCATACGCGGCGTGCGCTTGGCGCCCATGTAGAGCTGGTCATCCCCAAAGCCGTTGCGTGCGATGAAGTCCTGCAGGTTCTGGCCACGAAGCATCCAAGCCAGCATCTCGAAGAATCGGATCAGGTTGGACTTGCCTGCGCCGTTGGCGCCGATGAGGACGGTGAGTTGGGGCAGGACCAAGTTCTCGACCTTGGCGAGGCTGCGGAACCCTTCAATGCTGACGCGCTGGATCCGGCCTTGAAGCCTGCCTTTCGGCGCTATGGTTTCGTTCGGCATGCTGGCCCCTTAGATGCTGCGCACATCGTCCAAGCCGTGCTGGCTTAGGATGGCGGCAAGGTTGGTCTTGGCCACGTCGTCGGCAAACGCGCTGTCTTTGAACACGAGCTTGCTGCCGCCGGCGGGCGCGAGCGTCTTTTGCCACTCGGCGATACCCAGGGCCAGCGGTTCGGCGGTCTCAAGGGTAATGCCGTCGGACAGGCAGGCGAACAGCACGCCGGCGCCGATGTTATGCACCGTCTTGCCGGCAATCTGGCGAGATTCCATCGGCACGGCGAGGTCGAGGCCGAGCTTCAGCAGCAACTCGTAGAGCACGTCCGGTTCGGTCCGGCCAGGGGCCAGGTGTTCAGCGTGTTCAAGAAGCGTTCCAGTCAGATCGTCCGGATTTGGGTTCCAAGCGCGAATGTTGCTGCTGGCGAGCTTGAAGGTTCGGAACCCGAGGTCGCCCGCAAACTTTGGTTGTGCGGCGCGGCAAGACTTCGCGGCTCTGTGTAGCCGCTCTCGGGTCATCTCTGCAATTGTGTGGAGACCATGAGATTTTTCTTCCAGAGGCTCCGGCAACTGGACAAGTATGAATCTTCGATTGCCTCCATCCTCAATGTTCGCGCTGTACACGGCGTGCCCCGTTGTCCCGGACCCTGCAAAGAAGTCCAGAACGATGTCAGCTCCATCGCCTTCTGTCGCTAGTCGAAGCATCCGATCAATTAGCTTGATTGGCTTCGGAGTGTCGAATGACTCGCTTTCCGGAAAGAGCGCGCGCAGCTCATTTTTGGATGTACGGTTGCTGCCAACGTCTTCTTTCCTCCAGAGTGTTCTAGGAGTCAGGTCAGCAACTTCTGACAAGAATCGCTTGATGCTTGGACGGGCATCTCTCTTTGGCCCCCACCAGACCCTACCGTCATCGTCAAGCTCTGCGAGTTTCTCTTCCGAGACGCGCCAGTACCGCCCGGGAGGCGGCGCGAACTGACGGCCAGTCGGGCCGGTAATGGTGTACAGGCCCTTCGAATAGGGCTTGTTCGCGAAGGGGTCGCCGGGTATCCAGTCCCCCCGCGGGTCCTTGTCTGGGTTCGCATAGATCGAATCGGCAGCTTCTGTGCGCGGCAGTTTGATCGGGCTCCACTCGGGATTCCTGGAGTAGACCAACACGAAGTCATGGTCCTCCGAGAATTGGCGCGCTGTATTTCGGGGCGAGTCTGCCTTCTCCCAGATCACTGTCGCGGAGAAGTTCTCCGGCCCAAAGATCTCGTCCAGTACGTCCCGCAGATGATGGACTTCGCGATCTCCAATCGAGACGAAGATGACGCCGTCGGGATGCAGCATGTTCTTGGCCAAGTGCAGCCGCGGGTACATCATGTTCAGCCAGTCGGTGTGAAACCGACCCGAGGCGTCTGTGTTCGAACTGATCTTCTGCCCGCCCTCGACCTGCCCGGTCAGCTCCAAGTAGTTCTTGATGCTGTCCTGAAAGTTGTCTGGGTACACGAAGTCCTTGCCGGTGTTGTAAGGCGGGTCGATGTAGATCAGCTTCACCTTGCCGGCGTAGCTCTTCTGCAGCAGCTTCAACACCTCCAGGTTGTCGCCCTCGATGAAGAGGTTCTGCGTCGTGTCCCAGTCTGCGCTCTCTTCCGGGCGCGGGCGCAGCGTGCCGTTGCTGGGCGTTAACGCGAGTTTGCGTGCACGGCGCTTGCCGTGCCAGTTCAGGCCGTACTTCTCTTCGCGCTCGTCCACGGCGGCACCCAGCAGCTGCTTGAGCACGTCGAAGTCGACGCGCCCTTCGGTGAAGGCCTCGGGGAAGATCGCCTTCAGCTGCGCGAGGTTGGCCTCCACGAGGTTGGCGCTCTGTGCCTCGGCGCTGCCTTTGTCGATCGGCTGGATGGCGGCTTGGGGTTGGGCTGAGGTCATGGAATAAGTCAGAGGGTGCCTAAGGCTCAGGCGGTCAGCCTGGTCTGGATGTCTTGAAGCTGCCGTTGCAGCTGCTGGATCTGGAGGTTGAGATCGACGCGTTGGCTCATCTGCCGGGCCTTGGCAGCCGCATTTCGGGCTGATGCCAGCTGCTCAAGAAGTTGGCCGCGTTCCGCCAGCGCCAGGCGCTGCGCGGCGGCCCCGCCGCCCGATTCGGCTTCTTCGCCCTCTGGTGCCGTGTAGCTGCCCGTGACGTGGGCCACGGCCAGGGCCGTGACGCGGTCGGCCACGGCCTGGTACAGCGCCCGCAGGTCGGCCAGCGCGCTGCGCGGCAGCTGGTCCAGCGCCAGGCTGGCCATGAACTGGGCTTCCGCCGCGGTGGGCTGCGCGGGGTCGAAGGCGTACGTGTCCGCTCCCTCGGCCACCACCCACTTGCCGGCCTCGCCCAGCGACGCCCGCTTGTGCGCGAGCGACAGCACGGTGCCCGAAGGCGCCTGCGCGACCAGCAGCACCGGGTACGGAATGGCGCGGTGGATGAGCTGCATCAGCCGCCGGGCCTGTGCTTCGCGTGTGGGCGGGCGCAGGCGCGCCGAGACAAGCGCCAGTTCGATCACGTCGGTGGCATCGGCGGCGGCGTCACTGCCCGTGACGCCCTCCGTGGCCGCGCCGCCGTTGCTCGCCGGTGCGGCGGACGCCGACAGCACGGCGTGGAAGGCTGGCACACCCACCGTGCCGGGCTTGATCGTGGCCTGCCACCAGAGCTCGTCCACGGTGTCGTTGATCAGGCGCTTGTCTGCCGCCGTGGGGGCGCCTTGCTCCACCAGCAGTTTCTTCGGGATGCGTTGCCCCACCAGCGCCTGTGCCGGCAGGCGGAAGGCGTCGATCAGCACCTGGGCCGTCATCGGGCGGGGGTCACAGCAGGTCCGGCCGCTGGGCCTGCAGCCAGGCGCGAACATGTGCCAGCAGCTCTTGGGCGCTGGCCAGGCATTCGGCAGCAGCGGCGTCTGGGATCAGGTCGCCGGAGTAGTCCGACAGGTTGCGCTGCTTGCGCAAGGCATCGAGCACGATCACCTTGGGTTGCGGCAGGCTCACGCTCAGCGGTAGTGTTTGGATGGCGGTCTGGTGGTGGCCGGGCTTGCTGGTGAGCGTGCGGTAGCCATTGGCGTTCAACGCGACCATCGCCGCCTGCATGATGGCCTTGTAAGCGGCGTCGAAGCGGTTCTCGGCGCTCAGGCCCAGAAGCTGCGCGTCGGCGATGTTGCGCTGCGCCGCGGCCAGTAGCTTGGCCACGAGCCCCTTGTCGGCCGGCACGGCGTCAAGGCTGATGCCGAGCAAGTTCTTCAAGGTCATGCGCGTTTCCGATCAGGAACAGCTTGGGCTTGGCCAGCACGTCGGCCAGGAAGGGCTCGGTCCGTGCTTTGGCTCTGAACTCGTCCGCCGAGAACACCTTCGGGTTTACCTCGCGGCCAAGCACTGCCTGCGTGGGGTGCAGCACCTCGACCGCCTGGCGGAAGCTGGCGTCGCCGATCAACATCACGTCAATGTCGCTGCCGGCGGTCTCGCGGCCTTGGGCAACTGAGCCGAAGACGAACGCCACCCGCAGCTGGGGCGCCAGAGGCGCCAGCGCCTGCACCAGCACGTCGGCCAGGCCCGAGGTTTTGCGCAGGATGCTGGCCAGCTCGGTGAAGATGGGGCCGCTGGTGTCGGCGCTGTAGACCTGCTG
>Ga0075163_10006009_pt1 | contig 16102 bp, 11 predicted proteins | sample JI1023141ADNA_FD_71478 | JGI IMG/M metagenome (GOLD analysis project Ga0075163, IMG submission 71478) | Wastewater effluent complex algal communities from Wisconsin, to seasonally profile nutrient transformation and Carbon sequestration -... | ecosystem: Engineered > WWTP > Effluent > Algae...
GTGAAGAGCCAGATCTCGGGCACCAGCCGCACGGTGAAATGCGCCTGCTGCTGCATTCCACCCACGTGTCGCCCGCCGGCTCGTACGCCCGCGATGATCCCGTGCACCTGCCTGTCGTGCCCAGCAACGCGGAGGTAGAGCGTCGCTCGGGTCCCTAGCACCAGTCGCTCGAAGAGCGGCGCCGGCACCGACGTGCTCACCTCGATGCGAAAATCGTAGAGCGCGTTCAGCGCCTCGGTTCCGCGAAACGCGCGCACGACGAGGAGCGGAGGCCCCAGCGGGCCGATGCGTAGGGCGAAGCGGGTCAGGCTGGTCGTCACGGCCCGCGATGCTATCCGCCGCACGACGCCGGGGCGGCCGAATCCTCGCGCATCTCGCCCGGTCCCACTATCTTCTCCGCGTGCCAACGCCCCACGGCTCCCTGCCCGAGCCCCCGCCGATGTCCTTCGGCGCGAGGCTGTTCTTCGCCTACGTCGCCTTCTTCCGCGTCCTCTTCGACGGGGCGTTCGCCGCGCGCGCGGCCTCCGTGAAGGAGGGGATGCCCGCGCTCCCTCCCCCGCGGAGCGAGCCCGAGCCCGTGCGAAAGTCGATCGAGCCGCCCCAGAAGAAGGTCAAGACGATTGACGAAGTCCTGGTGCGCGAGACCGGCCGCCGCGACGGCGCGCTCTGGCTGCTCGGTCACCTGCAGCGCGAGGGTCGGTTCGTCGATTTCCTGGAGCAGGACGTGACGACGTTCAAGGACCAGGAGGTCGGCGAGGCGGCGCGCGTCGTCCACGCGGGGTGCAAGAAGGCGCTCGCGAGCGTGCTCGAGGTGAAGGCGATCCGAGAGGAAGAGGAGGGCAGCTCCGTGAAGCTCGAAGGCGACTACGACAAGGCGGCGAACAAGCTCACCGGAGACGTGAAGGGCTCGGCCCCGTTCAAGGGGACGCTCCGACACAAGGGCTGGCGCGCGGTCGGGGCGAAGCTCCCGACGCCGACGAAGGGCGACGAGCCGACGATCCTCTGCCCGGCCGAGGTGGAGCTGTGAGCCGCACGATCGGCATCGACCTCGGGACGACCCACACCGCGCTCGCGGTCGCGGATCTCGAGGACGCGAAGGCGCCGTCGGAGATCCTCGCCCTGCCGCAGATCGTCGGGAAGGGATCGATCGACACGCGCACGCTCCTCCCGTCGTTCGTGTACTTCGCGCACGAGTCGGAGGGCGCGCTGCCCCTGCCCTGGGTGGCGGACCGGACGTTCGCGGTCGGCGAGTACGCGCGCTCGCGCGGGAGCGAGGCGCCGCGCCGGCTCATCTCGTCGGCGAAGAGCTGGCTCTGCCACTCGGGCGTGGACCGTCGGAAGGGCCTCCTCCCGGACGGCGCGCCCGACGACATCGAGCGCATCTCGCCTGTCGAGGCGTCGTACCGGTACCTCGAGCACCTCGCCGAGGCGTACGCGCACCGCTTCCCCGGCGCTTCGCTCGCCGAGGCGCCTGTCGTCCTCACGGTCCCGGCGTCGTTCGACGCGTCCGCGCGCGATCTCACCGTCGAGGCCGCGCTCGCCGCGGGGTTCGACGAGCTCACCCTCCTCGAGGAGCCGCAGGCCGCGCTCTACGCGTGGATCGAGTCGCGCGGCGACGGGTTCAGGAAGGACCTCCACGTCGGAGACGTGATCCTCGTCATCGACGTCGGCGGGGGGACGACGGACTTCTCCGCGATCGAGGTCGCGGACACGGACGGATCGATCGAGCTCCGGCGCGTGGCCGTCGGCGATCACATCCTCCTCGGCGGCGACAACATGGATCTCGCGCTCGCGCACCTCGCGAAGCAACGGCTCGTCGAGGCCGGCAAGGAGGTCGACAAGGACGCGCTCGTCGCGCTCACGTTCGCCGCGCGGGACACGAAGGAGAAGCTCCTCGCGGATCCCAAGCTCGAGAGCGCCCCGATCGCGCTCGCGAAGAAGGGCTCAGCGCTCATGGGCGCGACGCTCCGCACCGACCTCACCCAGGACGACGTGACGCGGATGATGATCGACGGGTTCTTCCCCGCTGTCGCGTCCACGGCGCGCCCTGCGGTGCGGCCGCGCGTCGGCCTCCGCGAGATCGGCCTGCCGTACGCCTCGGAGCCGGCGATCACGAAGCACCTCGCCGCATTCCTCGGCAAGCAAGCGGGCGCCGTCGCCGGCGGCAAACCCCTGCTGTGTCCGACCGCGATCCTGTTCAACGGCGGCGTCATGAAGGCCGAGCGGATCCGCGCGCGCATCGTCGACACGATCGCCGCGTGGATGAAGGAGGTCGGCGCGCCCGCTCCGCGCGTCCTCGAGGGCGCGGATCTGGATCACGCGGTCGCGCGCGGCGCCGCGTATTACGGCCGCGTGCGCGCCGGCAAGGGCCTGCGGATCCGCGGCGGCACGGCGCGCGCCTACTACGTCGGCATCGAGGGCGCGGCGCCCGCGGTCCCCGGGATCGAGCCGCCGATCACCGCGCTCTGCGTCGCGTCGATGGGCATGGAAGAAGGCACGGACTCGAACCTTCCGCCCCGCGAGCTCGGGGTCGTCGTCGGTGAGCCGGTGCGGTTCCGGTTCTTCGGATCGACCGTGCGCCGCGAGGACAAACCGGGGGACGAGCTCGAGTCGTGGAAGGCCGATGAGGTCGAGGATCTGCCGCCGATCGAGATCACGCTCCCGTCCGAGGGGCGCGTCGACGGGGACGTCGTCGCCGTCACGCTGAGCGCGTCGGTCACCGAGGTCGGGACCCTCCTGCTCGAGGCCGTGCCTGTCGAGCCGCTCAAGAAGGACGAGCGGTGGAAGGTCGAGCTCAACGTCCGGTCGGAAGCTCCATGACGTCGCGGGGGGCCTTCGTCGTCGGGATCGATCTCGGGACGAGCAACACGGTCGTCGCGTACGCCGAGCTCGCGAAGGGCGACGAGGTCCGCCTCTTCGAGATCACGCAGCGGACGAGCCGCTCCGAGACGGCCGCGATGGAGCTCTTCCCGTCCGCGGCGTTCGCCAGCGTGGAGGGTGACATCGCCGAGGCGACGCTCCCCGGCGAGAGCGAGGGCTGGGTGCTCGGCGCGTACGCCCGCAAGCGCGGCGTCGAGGTCCCGTCGCGGCTCGTCGCGTCGGCGAAGAGCTGGCTCTGCCACCCGAGCGTCGACAAGGTCGCGCCGATCCTCCCGTGGGGCGCGGAGGACGTGCCGAAGATGTCGCCGTTCGACGCGACCGCGCGCTACCTCGATCACGTGCGCCACGCGTGGAACGCGGCGCACCCCGACCACCGCCTCGAGCACCAGCACGTGATCCTCACGGTGCCCGCGTCGTTCAACGAGGTGGCGCGCGAGCTCACGGTCCGCGCCGCGAAGAAGGCGCACCTCGCCGTGCGGCTGCTCGAGGAGCCTCAGGCCGCGTTCTACTCCGCACTACGTCCCCCCGCCGGAGGCGACAGCGCGCTCGCCGATCACGAGGGCGACGCGACCGCACTCGTCGCGGACGTCGGCGGCGGGACGACGGATCTCTCGCTCATCCGGATCGCAGGGCAGAAGGGTGATCTCAAGCTGGAGCGGGTCGCCGTCGGCAGTCATCTCCTGCTCGGCGGCGACAACATGGACCTCGCGCTCGCGCACGCGCTGGAGCCGCGCCTCGCGGGCGAGGGCAAGCGGCTCGAGCCGAAGGTGTTCGCGGAGCTCGTCGTGCAGTGCAAGGACGCGAAGGAGCGGCTGCTCGCCGAGGACGGCCCGGAGGAGATCCCGATCGCGATCGCGAAGCGCGGCTCGAGCCTCGTCGGCTCGGTCATGCGCGCGACGCTGACGAAGGCCGAGACCGAGACCCTCGTGTTCGACGGGTTCTTCCCGGAGGTCGGCCGCGCCGATCGCCCGCAGCGCGCGCGGTCGGCGCTCGTCGGGTTCGGCCTGCCCTACGAGCGGGATCCAGCGATCACACGGCACGTCGCGGCGTTCCTCGGGAGGCACCTCACGGAAGACAACCGTCTCGACTACATCCTGTTCAACGGCGGCGTGTTCCGGGGCGCGACGACGCGTGACCGGTTCGCGCGGATCGTGTCGAGCTGGCAGGGCGCGCCGACGAAGGTGATGGGCCACGCCGATCCGGATCGCGCGGTCGCGCGTGGCGCGGCGGTGTACGGGCTCTCGCTCCTCGGCCGTGGGCCACGCATCGAGGGCGGGTCGGCGCGCGCGTACTTCATCGGCCTCGGGCGGGATCCGCAGGGCGCGGAGACGTGCGTGTGCGTCCTCGCGAAGGGCGCCGAGGAGGGGAAGCGGACGCGCCTCGCGGGCCGGACGTTCAAGCTCCTCGTCGGTCGCGAGGTCCGGTTCGATCTCCTGTCGAGCGACACGGCGCTCGCGACGCGCGCCGGAGACCTCGTGAAGGTGACCGACGATCTCGAGCGCCTCCCCGCGCTCGCGACGAAGATCCCGTCGAGCACGGCGAACGAGGTCGACGTCGAGATCGAGGCCGAGCTCACCGCCGTCGGGACGCTCGAGGTCGCGTGCGTCAGGCAATCGGACGGCGAGGCGCGCCGCTACCAGCTCGCGTTCGATCTGAACCGGGACGCGGATCCGGAGGCCGCGAGCCCCATGTCGAAGGGTCCGCGCTCGCTCCCGCCGCGCTCGATCCGCCCGCCCGGCGCTGGGGTGGATCTCGTGACGAAGGCCTTCGCGACCGAGGATCCGCGCGGCGCGAAGAGCCTGCTCAGAGACCTCGAGAAGGCGCTCGGTGACCGACCGACGTGGACGCTCGACGCGTCGCGCGCGCTCGCCGACGCGCTCCTCGCGGCGCCGAAGACCCGCCGCGCGACGCCGGATCACGAGCGCGTCTGGCTGCTTCTCACGGGCTACTGTCTGCGCCCCGGGTTCGGCGCGCCGCAGGACGGGGAGCGCATCGCGCGCTTCGTGCCCGTGTTCGCCGAGCGCGTCGCGTTCCCGAAGGAGGCCCGGAGCTGGCAGCAGTTCTTCGTCGCGTTCCGGCGCGTCGCGGGCGGCCTCATCGAGGCGACGCAGCTCAAGATCCGCGACGAGCTCGACGGGTTCGTCGCGCCGAGCGGCGCGAACCACGTGAAGAAGCCGAAGGGCGCCAAGCCCGAGGCGAAGGACGATCTGCTGGATCTCCTCTCGCACCTCGAGCGCGTCCCGCGCGAGAGCCGCGCGGCGCTCGGCGGGTGGCTGCTCGAGAAGACGTGGACCGACAGGGATCCGCGGATCTGGGCGGCGATCGGGCGGACCGGCGCGCGCGTCCCCGCGTACGCGAGCGTCCACCACGTCGTCCCGGTGCCGACGGTCGAGAAGTGGATCGACCACCTGCTCCGCGAGAAGTGGGCGACGATCCCGACGGCGTTCCGCGCAGCCGCCGAGCTCGCGCGCGTCACCGACGATCGCTCGCGTGACGTGTCCGAGAGCGTGCGCGCCGAGGTCGCCAAGCGGCTCGACAAGGAGGCGCCGGATCCGCGGTTCGCGAGGATGGTCCGGGAGTTCGTGCCGATCGGCGACGACGACAGAGTCGCGGCGTTCGGCGAGGCGCTGCCGGTGGGGTTGCGGATCGCCTGACGGAGGGGCGGACGCCGTATGCGCGCCGAGTCAGTCGGAGCCGTCCGACATCCAGAGCAGGAGCACCTCGGGTTGGCCGTCGACGAGCGAGGCCAGCTCCTTGACGGAGAGCGCCCACTCGACCGCCGACGATTCATCGAGCTCGGTGCCGCCCTTTGCCGCTGTGCGCGCTCGAATCCAGCTGGCGACTGTCTGCACGCGCTCGGGCTCGAGCCGCGCGAGCGCGAGCGCGAGCTCGGGCGCCAGCTCGAAGACGGTGTACTCACCCGCCGACGAGCAATGAATCTCGCCCTTGGTGACGTAGCTCATGCGCCGAGTCACCTGCAACCTCTCGAGGGTGAATGGGTGCCTCCACGACTCCGGAGGGGAGAGGCCAGCGCCCGGGTCCACGCCGTCGAGGATGCAATGGAGCTCGGCGAGGTCTTCGTAGTGCAGCCCCTGCGCGTCGATCGACCGCCACGGTCGCTCGGCCGCTGGCGTCGACGCGATCTCGTCGACGTCGTCCACGAGCGCGACCAGGAGCGCGCTCTGCAGCGTATGCATGCTCATCTTGGTTTCCTCATCTCTGAGCGCCTCGTGTTCGATCGGTGCACCGGCTCATGGATCAAAGCACGCTTGGTGTACCGTCTGCGGCCCGATCGACGGACGCGGCGCTACGCCTCGCCGCCCTCGAGCGCGCGCGAGATCCGCCGGTCGGGGACGAGCCAGACAATCGCCCTGCTGCACCGAGGCCTACGGGAGCAGCACGGTCGGGAGGTTGTCCCCCATCTCGCCGGGCGCGCCGCCGCGCGAGGTCGTGTTCCCGTATCCCAGCGCGCCGTTGTTGTTTTGGCCCCAGCACTTCAGCGTCCGGTTGTCGAGGACCGCGCAGAAGAAGTAGCCGCCACCGCCGAGCATGGTGACCGTTCTGCCCGTGCCGAGATCCGTGAGAGGCGTCGCGGCGACCTCACCGGGCTGATCCCCGATGTACCCGGCGCTCACACCGATGCCGGTGACCGACGAGAGCCCCCAGCACTTCACGCCGCCGCTCACGAGCAGCGCGCAGTTGTGGGTCTGTGCGCCCATCACGCTCGCGACAGGCACCCCGATGGGGACGAATGGCAGGTTGTTCCCCATCTCGCCCGGGCCGTCTCCGCGAGAGTTGAAGTCTCCCAGACCCAGGTTCCCCGCGCCGTTCCAGCCCCAGCACTTCACCTTGTCGTCCGCGAACACGGCGCAGTAGTGAGCCTCTCCGCCGGAGATGGATCGCGCTGCTGCGACCGTTCCGAGATCCACGGCGGGGAGGCTGTCGCCCATCTCGCCTGCTGCGTCACCGCGCGTTTGCATGTCGCCGTAGCCCAGCCCATAGAAGCCATCTCCCCAGCACTTGACGGTCCCGTTGTCGAGGACCGCACAGGTCGAGGCGTCGGTCACGGCGATCGCGAGCGCGGTGCGGCCGGTCCCGAGGTTCACCTTCGGGAGCGCGTCACCCATCTCGCCCGGGCCGTCGCCGCGCGTGACCGTGTCTCCAAGCCCGAGCCGTCCGCCGAGGCCCCAGCATTTGACGGACGCGTCGTCGAGGAGCGCGCACGTATGTGAATTGCCGAGCGCCACGCTCCGCACGAGGCGCCCGGTGCCGACGTTGACCCGTAGCAGCGCGTCGCCCATCTCACCTGGGCCGTCGCCTCGGACGACAGCGTCGCCGGAGCCGAGCGCGCCCAAGGGGTTCGCGCCCCAGCACTTGAGCGTCCAGTCGTCGAGGATCGCGCACGTTCGCTGGTAGCCCGCGACGACCTTACGGGCCGTCCGGGCGGTGCCGAGGTCCACGAACGGGAGGGCGTTGCCCATCTCGTTCGGGTTGTCGCCACGGTGCACCGTGTTCCCGAGGCCGAGCGCGCCGCTCGTGTTGTCGCCCCAGCACTTGACGTTCCCGCTCGTCAGGACCACGCAGGCGTGCTGCGCGTAGAGGCCCCACGACGAGACCGATGCGATCGCGGTGCAGTCGAAGCAACCGTCCCCGGTGACGCCGTTGCCGTCGTCGCAGGGCTCCACCGTCGCCCACGTGAATCCGTCCCCGCACACGGGGAGCTTGCAACCGTTGGTGCAGTCGTCTCCGTTCGTCGAGTTGCCGTCGTCGCACTGCTCCCCGGGCTGGGTGATGCCGTCCCCGCATCCAGGTGCCTCGCAGGTGGTGGTGCACCCGTCCGTCTCGACGAGGTTGCCGTCGTCGCACTGCTCCCCGATGCCTGGCGTCGTCACGCCGTCACCGCAGAACGGGAGCTTGCAGACGTTCGTGCAGGCGTCGCTGTTCACGAGGTTGCCGTCGTCGCAGCTCTCGGCGTTCGTCGGCTGGACGAAGCCATCACCGCAGGCGGCGAGGTGGCAAGTGTTCGTGCAGTTGTCGGTGCTGGAGCCGTTCGCGTCGTCACAGTCCTCGACGCCCGAGCGGACGAAGCCGTCGCCGCACGTCGCGGTCTGGCAGACCGGCGTGCAAGGGCCCGCGCCGGAGTTGCCCAGGCCGAGGTCGCACTGCTCCCCGGGCTGGAGGAAGCCGTCCCCGCACGTTCCGGCCTTGCACAGGCTCGTGCAGCCGTCGGTCTCGTCCTGGTCGCCGTCGTCGCACGCCTCACCGAGCTGGACGATCCCGTCTCCGCACGCGGGGAGGTGACAGTCGTTCGTGCACTGGTCGCCGTCGACGAGGTTCCCGTCGTCGCACGCCTCGCTCGGCCCGGTGAAGCTGTCTCCGCAGGTCTGGGCCGTGCAGTTGGACTTGCACGCCCCGTCGTCCTGGTTGAGCGCGGCGCCGAGATCGCACTCCTCGCCGGGACCGAGCGCGCCGTCTCCGCAGACGCCGCCGGCCGGCTGGCACAGCCCGTTCTGACAGGAGAGACCAGCGTCGCAGCCGAGGCCTGGCGTGCACGTGCAGCCATTGGCGCCCACCGGACACCCGCCCTCGACGTGGCACTGGTCGTCGCAGCCGTCCCCTGGATCGAGGTCACCGTCGTCACACTGCTCTCCGTGGACGACCTGCAGGTGCCCATCGCCACAGGCGGCGAGGGCGCAGGTGAGCGTGCAGTCGCCGAGATCGTTGTTCTGCGCGCCGAGATCGCACGTCTCGCCCTGCTCGACGATCCCGTCGCCGCAAGCCGGCGCCTTGCAGAGGGTCGTGCAGCCGTCGTCTTCGTCCTCGTCGCCGTCGTCGCACGCCTCGCCGGCCTGGACGATGCCGTCGCCGCAGGAGGGCAGCGCGCAACCGTTGCTGCATGCGTCCGTGTCGACCGTGTTCGCGTCGTCACAGCCCTCGGCAGCTCCGACGAAGCCGTCGCCGCACGCCTGGGGCGTGCAGTCGACCTTGCAGATCCCCGTGTTCGCGTTGAGCGCGGCGCCGAGGTCGCAGCCCTCGCCCGCTTCCAGGTCGCCGTTGCCACACTCGGCACCCTTCGGGACGCACGTCCCCGCGTTGCATCCGAGGCCCGGATCGCAGCCGAGGCCGGCGGTGCACGCACAGCCCTCGGCCCCGACGGCGCAGCCACCACCTACCCCCGAGCTGGTGCTCGACCCCGTCGACGCCGAGGTCGACGCGGCGTCGTCGCAACCCGCGACGAGGAGGGCCAGAGCGCTGAGCAAGCCGCGGACTCGAGGGTAGACCGGAACCGACATTGGCGGATGATGCACGGGTATCCGTCCGGCGTCAGCGAGGAGAACCCCCGACCGGCGCTTTCTGATCAGCGACCTCCGACCCCACCAGGACCACGACGAACGGCGTGCTGCCGAGCCGGAAGTCAGGCCGTCCGCGGGAGCCGCGGGTGGATAAGCTGGGCCCGATGAGTGTGCCGCCGCAGAGCCTCCCCGTGCAAGGGGCGGGCAGCCGAACGTCCGTCAGTGAGTCCCAGTGGCGAGCGTTCGACGAGCACGGCTTCTTCGTCCTCCCGCAGCTCTTCCAGGCCGATGAGGTGGCCGCTGTGCGCGCCGCTTTCGAACGCCTGTACGACGCGGCGCAGGAGCTGCGGCGAACGGGCGAGCACCACGGCGCGCTCTTCGTCCTCGACGCGCCGCCGGAGCGTGCCGTGGTGGTGCAGCGCGTGGTGTGGGCGGGCGGCGCGGAGCCCGTCCTGCTCGCCCTCAGCGAGGACGCGCGGCTCGTCGAGCCCGCGCTCGAGCTGCTCGGGACGCCCCGCTGCGAGCAGCTGCTCTGCCAGGCGCATTTCAAGATGCCGAACGACGGAGTGGCGTTCGACTGGCACCAGGACATCCAGCACCGCGACAAGGGCGGTGACACATGGAGGGACGTGAACGGCCGCGGCTCCTACGTCCAGACGATCCTCCTGATCGACGACATGGACAGCGAGAACGGCCCGCTCCAGTTCGTCCCGCGCGAGGCTGCGCGCTTCGACGAGGCGGGCCGCGTCGATCGGGCGTCGGTCGACGCGACGCGGGCGATCTCCGTCCTCGGTCGCGCAGGCGACGTCCTCTTCTTCGGCCCGTGGGCCATCCACGGCAGCACGCCGAACCGCTCGCCGCGTCCGCGGCGCGTGCTCATCGATGGCTACGCGGCGCCGGGCGCGAACGGGCGGCAGTACCCCGGCGCTGGCGCCTGCCGCACGCTCCCTCGCGATCCTGCGCCGGCGGCGCGCGGTTCTCCCTGAAGCGCGCGGCCCCGGTTGTCGCAGTTCTCGAAGCGTGAGGTCGGGACCGATTGTTGCTTTCGCCGACGACCGTGCTTCAATGCTCCCGTGCAGGATCCCCAGGAAGTACGCGCGCGCGAGCGGGTCGGCGCGCTTCTTCGCGGCAAGTGGAAGCTCGACCGGCTCCTTGGCGTGGGGGGGATGGCCGCCGTCTACGCCGCGACCCACCGCAACGGGCGGCGCGGCGCGGTCAAGATCCTGCACGCCGACGTCGCGCGCGAGGCCGACGCACAGCGGCGGTTCGTCCGCGAGGGGTACGTCGCGAACGCGATCGACCATCCCGGCGTGGTCGCCGTGCTCGACGACGACGTCAGCGAGGACGGCTGCGCGTTCCTGGTGATGGAGCTCCTCCGGGGGCAGGAGGTCGGCAAGCTCGTGCAGCTGCGGCCCGACCAGCGGCTCTCCATCGACGAGGTGCTCTTCATCGCCGACGAGGTGCTCGGCGCCCTCGACGCCGCGCACGCGAAGGGCGTCGTCCACCGGGATCTCAAGCCCGAGAACCTGTTCCTCACCGAGGACCGGCGCCTCAAGATCCTCGACTTCGGGATCGCGAGGTTGAGGGACGGCGTGCACGACGCTTCGAAGACGTCGACCGGGTCGATGATGGGAACGCCCGCGTACATGCCGCCGGAGCAGGCGCTGGGCGAGTGGAATCGCGTGGACGCTCGCTCCGACGTGTGGGCGCTCGGCGCGACGATGTTCGAGCTCCTCACCGGGGACTGCGTCCACCCGGCGCAGAACGTCCAGAAGATGCTGCTCGCGGCGATGACGCACCACGCTCGGCCGATCCGGTCGCTCGCCCCGACGCTCCCGCTCGACGTCGCCGCGATCGTCGACCGCTCGCTCGCGTTCGAGCCCGAAGCGCGGTTCCAGAGCGCGGCAGAGATGCAGGCCGCGGTGCGGGGCGCGCGGCGCGCGTTCCCTCGGCCCGAGTTCGCCGGCTTCACGCCTGCCAACGCGGACGCTGGGCCCCGCTCCAGCATGACGCCAGCCCCGGACGCCGGGCCTTCGAGCCGCGCCGCGGCCCCTTCCTCGGCCGGCCCCGGGGAGGCTGCCCGCGCCCGAACGTTCGTGTCCGATGGCCCCGACGCGCCGTCCTTCGCCCCGATTCACGGCACCCTCAAGCCTTCGTCGTCCGATCCGCTCCGAAGGTCCCCTTCGAGCGCGCGCCCCTTCCTCGCGATCGGCGGCGGCCTGGCCGTCGTCGCGGCCGTGGTGGGAGGCATCCTGCTCTACAAGGCCCGGGACGCCGCCTCCGCGACGGCGCCGATCGCGAGCGAGACGGCCACCCCGCCGACCGACACCGGCCCGGCGCCGACGCCCGCGCTCACCATGACGATCACCGCGACGTCCTCCGAGCCTGCGTCCTCGGCAGCCCCGAGCGCGGCCGCTGCGCTGTCCGTGTCGTCCGCGCCCACGGAGGTCGGGGCGGCCCCCCCGCCGGCCTCGTCGCCCGCCAAGAGCAACCCACCCGTGACGACCCACGTCGGCCCGCCGCGTCCGAGCACCACTCCAGCGGCGCCTCCCAATACCGGCAAGACGACGGGTACGGACACCAAGTACGGCCTATGAAGATCCTCCTCATCCCCGCGCTGGCGCTCGCGTTGGCGACGGCGACCTCCGTGTACGGAGGCGAACCGACCGCCGGTGATCGCGAGACCGCGCGCTCCCTCCTGGAGAAGGGGGACGCCGCGATGACGTCCGGCGACGCGCGCGGCGCCCTCAAGTTCTACGAGGCCGCGCACTCGCTCCTGGGCCTCCCGGCGACCGGCATGGCCGTCGCGCGAGCGCACGTCGAGCTCGGGGAGCTCGTCGAGGCGCGAGACATCGCCCTGTCGGTGCTCAAGATCCCGGCCGCGCCAAACGAGAAGCCCGCGAACGTCGAGGCCCGCAAGGAGGCCGAGAAGGCGGCGACCGACCTCGCGGCGCGCATCCCGAGCCTGGAGCTCGACGTCCAGACGACCGCGGCGGATCTCGTCATCGAGGTGGACGGCGCCATCGTGCCCCGGCCCGCGTTCGGCGTCCCCCGCAAGGTGAATCCGGGCGTCCACGTGGTGCGAGCGACGGCTTCGGGCATGACGGCGTTCGAGTCGAAGGTGAACGTCGTCGAGGCCGAGGACAAGAAGGTGGCCGTCCTGCTCACGCCCCACGCGACGGATCCGCCGACCTCCAATCCGAGCTCGCCGAAGGCGCCGCCAGTCGTCGACGTCGAGGGGGACGCGGCGAAGCGAGCCTCGGGGGGCGTCTCGGCGCTCGTGCCGATCGGCTTCTCGATCGCCGGCGCAGGGCTCCTCACGGGGGCGATCGCCGGGGGTGTCTCGCTCGTCCAGCTCGACGACGCCAAGGCGGCGCATGGCTGCACGGCGACGTGCCCGGCGAGCGAGCGCGAGGCGCTCGAGGCGGATCTGGACACGTCTCGGACGACGGCGTGGGTCTCGAACGTCGGCTTCATCGTCGCTGGCGTGGGGGCTGTGCTCGGGACTGCGGGGATCGTCGTCTCACTGACCCAGCGCTCGAGCGCGCCGAAGGCGTCGGGGACGGCGCTCGCGCTTCGGTTCGACGGAACGCGCCTCGCGCTGGAAGGAGATTTCTGATGCGCCCACATCACCAGCTCGGAGTGTTCGCCGTGGTGTCCTTCCTCGGCGTCAACGGCTGTCAGCTCGTCTCGGGAGTCGACACGATCGAGTACAGCGCCAATCCGGGCGGCGCCGGAGGGCGAGCGCAGGCCACGACCACCGGCCAGAACGCCACGGCGGCGTCCAACTCGACGTCCACCGGCTCGGGGATGGCAAGCAGCGCGTCCGGCACGGGCGGCGCAACGCCGTGCGGCGACGGCAAGTGCGGTCCGGGCGAGTCGACCTGCACATGCAAGACCGACTGCGCCGACAAGTCCCAGGCGAACAACGGGTGCTGCGAGACGTCCGAGCCTGCCGTTTCGCAAGACTGCGGGCCGATATTCTTCTGCAACCACGACGGCGTGTGCAGCAGCTACGAGAGCTGCGACCACTGCGACGACTGCGGCTGCTCGGCACCAGGGGATTGCCCCGCCGCGGCGTGCGCGAAGGATTGCGCCCACAACGCCGAGTGCGGAGTCATGAGCGGCAGCAGCAGCAGCGGAGGATCAGGGACGCCGGTGTGCTGCCAGTGCTCGAAGGGCCCAGCGGTCTGTGTGCCTCAATACCCTTGTTCGAACATGGCCTGCTCGACGCTCCCCTGAGACAGGGCTACTTGCAGTCGGAACAGTTGCACTTGTTCTCGTCGCCGTCGCACTTTCCGTCACCGCAGCTCTTCCGGCAGACCGCGGGACTGGATGCAACAGGGGGCTGCGGGAGGCATTTGCCGTCGGCCCCGAGGTGCCCCATCGTGAAGACGGGTCCGAGGCCCGGGCAGCACTTCTTGAAGCTCGGGTGACCCGGGAAGGTCTCGACCGTCTCGCTCTCCTTCCCGCAGTCGCCGGTGGGAATGGCGTCGACTCCACCCGTCGCGGTCGAGTCAGCGCCGGTGGTGCCGTCCGCCGCGCCTCCCGCCGTCGTCCCTTCGGGCATCCCAGCGCCTTGCGTCTGGGTCGCCGTCTCGACGGCTGCGTTCCCGTCCGGCGTCGAGGCCGCGGGCGCGGCGCACGCGGCGAGGAGGAGGACGGCGGGCGCGAACGTGCGAGCGGAGAGTTCGTTCATGCGCCCTGGTATTGAAGCCCTGCGACAGAGGCAAGTGGTCGACGCGCGGGACAGGGAGGTCAGGGAACCGAGGTGTCCACCAGCAGCGCGGCGTCCGGGAGGTCGCCCGTGAGCGTCTTCATGAACTCGATGACCTGCGCCATCTCCTCGGCCGAGATCGGCACGTGACCGTCGAAGGCCTTGTCGAGCGTGCCGATCCCGCTGTCTCCGCCGCCCGCATTGTAGAGGTCCATCACGTCTTGCAGGGTGCCGAGCGAGCCGTTGTGCATGTACGGTCCGGTCTCGGTGATCTGGCGCAGGTGCTTGGTCCGGAAGAGCCCGAGATCGGCGTCCGGCGCGGGACCCGTCGGATCGATCGCGAAGTCAGGCTGGGTGGCGATCTTTGCCGCGCCAGCGACGGGGTCGTCGCTCCAGATGCCGCTGCCCAGGAACTTGTTCGTGATCGCCTTGAGGATGGTGTCGTATCGACCCTTGTCAGTGAGCGCGCCCTTGTTGGGTACGCCGATGTTGTGCGGCTTGCTGTCCGAGAAGAGCGGGCCAGAGTGGCAGTTGATGCAATAGGCCTTGCCCACGAAGAGCTTGTAGCCGCGGATCGCGTCCTCGCTGATCGCCGAGGTGTCGCCCGCGACGAACTTGTCCCACGGCGCGTTGCGGCTCACGAGCAGGCGCTCGTACGCCTCGATGGCCTTGCCCCAGTTGACGAAGGCGCGCGTGATGATCGCCTGGTCCGCGGCGGGGATGGATTCCCACACCCCATCGGGTGCCGCGGCGCTCGACTTCGGCTTGCCGGCAGGCGGGAACGCCGCGGGATCCGCTGGGTCGAACCGCGAATCCAGCGGGCCGAACTCGGCGCCGAACACAGCCTCGTATTCGGCCTTGTACTTCGTGTAGATGACGTGCGTGATGCGGAGGCGATCGGAGCCCTGCTGCCCGGCGTTCTCTCCGGCGAGCAGCGCCTGCTGCCAGAGCGAGTCCGAGCGACCATCCCAGTAGAACCACTCGTAGAAGCCGACGTTCGCGATGGGCGTCGAGTTCCGCGTCGACCAGTTGACACCGAGCGAGAGATTGTTCGGATACGACCGAGTGTCCGTTCCCCAGGGCGCGACGTGACAGTCCGCGCACGACACCTTGCCCACCTCGCCAGCCGCGCCGAGGTCGTTGGGCGTGTAGACGATCGGCCCCGCGATCGCGCGGTCGAAGTAGAACTTCTGCCCGAGCGTCGCCGCGGCGGGATCGTCGGCGTAGGCGTTCGTGGGATTCGGAGGGACCGCCGGGAGAGGAGACTGCGTCTTGGCTACCGTCATCTCCTGGAGGGTGAGCGTGACGCCACCACCGCCAGTGCCAGTGCCAGTGCCGGTGCCGGTGCCGGTGCTCGTCGTCGTGCCGTCCGTGGAGGACGAGCCGGTCGTCCCGGTCGCTCCGCCGGTGCCGACGGCACCGTCGTCGCACGCGGCCCCCGCCAGCGCAGCGAGCCCGAACCCAAGCACAGCGACGGCAGGCAACCACGTGGATCGGACAATGAAATTGGAGCGGGCCATGACGCACCTCCGCAGGTACTCGAGCGAACGAAAGGAGCCGAACGTCGGGTGGTGACGGTCGGGATGAGCGAAGCGGGTGACTCGATGAGGAACGAGAAGGAAGGTCGAAGCGCAGCGTACAGCGCGATCAGTCGACGCAGGTCGCGCTGTCCGCCGCGGTGTGCGGGCAGTGCGTCGTCTTGGAGGACGAGGCGGTGCCGATCGCCGATTCGAGGTGGTAGATCCGACAGTTGAGCGTGTTGCCCGCGAGGAAGAGAATGTCGCCAACGGTCGTCGGATCCGTCTGCTCCGCCGAGACGAGGTAGGTGTACGCCATGCACGCGGTCTTGCACTCCGCGGCCGACGCATAGGGGAACAACCCCTCGCCGGGAGGGCACAGCGCGACGTCGAGCAGGCAGAACGCGCTGCATGGATTGGTGCACTCGATGGCGAGAGGACCGGCTTTCTGGCACTCGTGCACTGGATCCGCTGCCGCCTTGAGTGCGTGCCCATACCTGCAGTTGAGGCTGTCGTTCGTCGTGTCGCCAGGCATTCCAGGATCGAAGGTGGCGCACATCGTGAGGCAGACCTCGTTCGAGAAGTACTCCGTGTTCTCCGCCGTGCACGCGGCGTTGACGACGTCGCAGTACTTCGCGCAGGTGAGCGGGCCATCCCCACCTGCTCCGCCAGTGCCCGATGACGATGTCGACGAT
>Ga0075163_10006010_pt1 | contig 16102 bp, 10 predicted proteins | sample JI1023141ADNA_FD_71478 | JGI IMG/M metagenome (GOLD analysis project Ga0075163, IMG submission 71478) | Wastewater effluent complex algal communities from Wisconsin, to seasonally profile nutrient transformation and Carbon sequestration -... | ecosystem: Engineered > WWTP > Effluent > Algae...
GGATCATTTTCATCGTAAGCACGAGAAACAACGGCTTTACAGTTCTTATGGCCTTGAATGTGGTTAGGATGAATGTAAGAGTTGTTTTCTGTTGGATACGTGAAAGCAGGCGGGTACAAGAAATATCGGTGGGGGCCAACACCTAACACGTTGATTTCTGATTGCATTTGCGAAACATTACCGTTCAGTTTACAACTAAAAGTGGGGGAAGTAACATCGCATTGATATCGACCTGACAGCATGTTTATGGCGTGTTGTCTTGTGATTGCATAAGCCACCGCTGAGTAAAAATTAGATTTCCGATGATGATAACGTTTGCGTGCTCTCATAATGCCATCGTACATGACGTTTTCACTGGTTGTGATCGAGAGCGTTAGTATTTCCCAACCATTAGGTGCACCATTAATCACCTCTGCGAGTGTATAAGGCCATTTGGGCTCATACTCAAATACTGCATCATCTTCCACAATGATTCCAACAGGTTCTCCAGATTGCACAAATTGATGAATCGCCTTCAAGTGTGATATCGTTGTTGCAATCTCAGCTTTGAATGCATTTAACATACCGCCTCGCCAACTGATTGGTATGTAATCAAATAACACGCTCCCGTTAGGTCCAGCATTAGCATCCACTGCAACCACGCGCTCAAAACGGATGCCACGATCAGAAAGCTGTTTTATCATGCGTTCGCGACGTTCCACAGCGCGATCCAAGTTAATGAAGAAGAATTTTGGCGTGTCTGTTACTGAGGCTACAGAGGATTGTAACGGGACCGGAGAAGGAACGGAAACCACTTTAGGTGGTGCTAAATCAACCTTTAGTGGTGGTGCTGAAGACAGTGCAGGGACTGAACGAATAGGCGGAATTACGCGCGCTTGAATGGCTTTATGTTTTGCTCGTAATTCTTGTATTCTTTGCAATCGATAATCATTCTTTGCATGCTTCGCTACAGGACGACTTCTGTCCATACTTAGAGCATAGAAAAGGGATTTTTATTTTCCGTTTGAAAAAATACACGACGCGTTGAAAAATCTCATCTTTATGTTGTAAGGGGGGAAAACTATGTCCGATGTATACGAGTGTGCTGTTTGCATGCTTGAATTAAACGATGAACCAGAGCCGAGAGAGCTAACAGAAACGTCAAACATAACACATCCCAACACTTTGTTGTGGAGCGCGTGCCACGTGCATTGCATTTGTAAAGGTTGCCTAGTTAAGATGGCAACATCGTTTGGACAAGCCCATCCAATCGGGCACGAACACCCAATGATCAGATGTCCATATCCATTTGAGGACTGTTTATTTGACGATGGTCAACCAAATTATTTTCCACATGCAGCCATTGAACGTCTCTTGAACGACGCGGACAGAGATCGTTACATTGCGCATGCCGCAAAGTTTCAATTTCCTGGTTATGAGGTTTTATCATGTCCTAGACCGGTGGCTAACGGTGGAAAATGCGGCGCTGGAATACTTGTGTCAATTGAGTCAATCAGATCATCGAAAGCTGGCGGATTAGTGGTGTTTTGTGATCAAACTGCTCAGTGTCAAAGAAGAAGTTGCTACCATTGTCATGGTCTTGTTCAACGTGGAGTCGATCAATGTGATGTCTGTTTGGCAGCGCAAGAAAACACAAACCCGTTGGCATTAAATCATTACTTTTATCGTCCTAACAAGAGAGCTGGTGATGGCCAATTAGCACTGTTACGTAACGAAGAAATCACACCAGAATTAGCAATAAATCAAATATTAGAAATCATAAACTCTGACAGACTTGAAAGCAGATGCGTTGAGTGTTTAACAGTGCTTCTAAAGACGGAACAATGCAACACGTTAGAGCATTGTGGCATCGAACGTTGTTATAGTTGCGGAAGATCAGGCACACAAAACCAAAAATTAGGTGATCATTGGGACTCCATGGGTGTTAGCGGTTGCCCACGATTCGATCATTCAGTTTTTTGGAATGTTATTGGCGAATGTGGTTTCAGATGTATTGAAGGAACCTGCTACAACGACGAACTTGGCGATTGCCAACAATCCGAACACGCAAACGGAGTACGTGCTATGATTGACGCCAGAAAAGCTGCACATGTTTATCATGCTCTCAAAAGCTTATTAGCCCCGTTAAGAACAGCCACAATCCGAGGTTTATGTTTAATGCCTAACGCGCGAAAGTGGTTGCCAGCTTTGTATTCGTCTGATTACAGAACATATCTACCAGAACCAGTGATGCGCATGCAATTGAAAACTAGAAGGATTGTCGAAACAATCACGCCAGAAGAACTTCACCAAATTGATGTGCCAACTTGGGAATTCACTCGTGATTTTGTTCAAAAAACAGCAAATATCACGTTTATCGAGGCCGATCCTCTTCCAGAAGTTCACGTTGCAACAATAAAGGTTGTGGCGCCGAAGGTGCTACCACGACACGCAAGATTGTTTAACAAGTTCAAAACAAAATATGTGCACAATAAAAAGATAAAAAGATGAAGTTAATCGCTCAAGTGGCTCACGATTTAGTGCAAAACATTATCGTTATTGTTGCGGTAGCAGCATTCATTGTGGGTGTCCTGTTCTTCTGGAAACAGGGCACGATTAAATGGCCACTTTACGACGTTGAACAACCGAAAATCGATAGACCACCACAAGATTCACCACAAGAACCAGATCAGGTCGTTAGAATCAACGATTATTGGTATGGCGGTCAATTTATTCCAGGCTATTCCACACCAACGGACAAACTTTAGCTTGAATTCTTAATGCTACCTCTGATCACGAGAGCGTAACGAACAATTCTATTCAACAATTAATTTTCGTTTTATGATAAAGTGACATTCTCGCGAGCGGTCTTTAGCGACGTGTTTCCACCCTTCACCGAGTTCCAGACAACCACTATTGATTCGAGTTTCTATCCAATCTTGGAGGATTCCTGTTGATGCTTTAGCTAAAGGTAACGTCGTGAAAACGCCAACACAATTCATGCCATCGTAATAGCTCAACGTATCCCAATCATTGTGAAAATCAGCTTCATGGCCCTTCAAAACAACAAACACCTTCATTCGTCGATGTGTTTATTTTTATCAGGAAGAGGATTTTTAAACTGTCTACAAACGCGACAATAAGGCACGCCGTCCACCGTTAATTCAGTTAACAACTTGCAAGAGTAATACTTGTCGAAATTTTTGACGAGACCTTTACATGACTTCATCTTCTAACCCTTTTAGTTTTTTAAAAGTGTGAACAGGTGATGAAGACCAGAAAGCGAGCTAGAGAAGAAAGAGCACTTCAGACTGCTGAACGTAACAAAGCACTGAAGAATGGTGAGAGTAAAGTCTTACAAATGTCACCTAAAAGTTCTTCTACAGGCAGTAACGCTCAGCCAAACCTTTCGATTCCTATCGATGTGATCATGCGGTTGATCTTTCCATTTGCTTTTGACACGTTCTACGAGGGACTGCAGCTCGCAACGAAAGTTTGTGTTTCAATTTGGCTATTCGCGATGGGCAAGAAGAGCATGGAAACTGGTGTGCATTTTTGGACACCATTCTTGACTCGTGTTATTGACGAGCGAAGGCGACTGCATCCTAATATCTACGGGAACATTGACCGATATCAAATGTGGCCAAAATTCATGATGGAAACTGGAGATTTCATCAAGGTTCTCAGCAGCAAATTCAAACCTTACTGGCTGAACGGCAAAGACGACTTACGTGTGGAATGTTTTCGAAGTGAAGACAAAGAATATTGTATGCATTATCTTGAAAAAAGTTGTTGGATTCGGAAGGAATGTTTGAAGGAGCATATGATTGTTTATGAGTATGAGGTGTATGAGAAAGTTTCTTTAGAATCTCATGACGAGCGTCGTTTTATCTTACGATGTGAAATGTTAAGAGACATTATTGGAAGTGAAGTTTTTGAGTTTGAAGGATCAAAGGACATCACTTTGAGAGGATATAAAGTGAGACTCAATCCAAATGAGCACATGTTTAGTACCATTAGTTGGGATGACAGTTGGAAACTAATTCGATTGTATCATTTAGACGGTTGGAGCGTCGAAGTAGATTTATAGTGCTAACGGCAAAGAATAAACCACAGCATTTGGGACAATTGTCGGTTTAATCTTGAACTCGTCAAAGAATCCTGATTGCAACATCTGGAGTGTTGACGGCATTTCTTCATCAGTCGGTATGTGTTCTGGTCTCAACCACAAACCGTTACCTTGTTTCCAAACGTATTTTACTGCACCAGAAAGCTGTTGATCGAGCCAAGTGTATAACGTTTGGGCGGCAGCATCGCTTTCCATGACGTTTTTCATTTCAAACTGGATGGCACGCATCGTTAAAAATGTGTCATGTTTCTTATCGATTGTGTTACATGATCCAGCAAGCTTACAAAGATAAGGATGATTGTCTAGTAACGTGTTGTCGCACTCTTTAGGCCCTTGAGGTCCGGGCAAATGCTGCTTGTATTCGTTGATTAGCCCTAAATTACTTGGGTGCATAGCGTTTTGGTCACAGCTAAACGACGAACGATCAAAATCGAATAGTTTGACAAAGTTTGATTTAGTTGGAACTTGAAACATGACACCATCGACATTGTACATCGATATTGGTGACATGTGTTTATCATCGGACCAGTTTTCAATCAACACGTTATTAACGTGAGCATCATTGTGGCGAAAGGTGATGCGATTGAACACTTCAAACGTGTACAAAATTTGAAACACAATCGATTTGAGTTGCATCAAATTCAGCTGAATCGAGTTCTGTGTTTGAGCATCTAGCCAATCACCTAAAGATTTCGCGTTATGAGCTTTCTCAGTGATGAGGAAATCAAGAGAGTTTTTGTCATACATGTCAGCCATGACTAACAACTCACCAGCATCGGTCTCCATTTTTTCACGCGTTTGTTGATATCTCTGCGTTTCTTTGACTCGCTGATCCATTTGGTCTAACACCTCAAGTTGCTGAAGGATATATTGCAATTGATGTTCCGCTGAATCAATTTTTGTTAGCACAGGCCGTAAATCTTGCTTAATGTTTTGTATCGCTGATATGTCTTTAATGTTTTTCAACTGATCCACAGAGCAGGAAAAAGAAGCCACGTACGCAATGATGTGTGGTGACCAACCTTTGAGAATGATCGTGTTTGCAATGACCTGATAATTCAAGCGCTCCATCGGTAATGAATTGTTTTGTTGCAAATCTTTCACATGTAAAGATAACTTAACAGACACCTCGACTTCGTTGCTGTGACCAACTGGTGGCTTGGTCAACTTTGCAAAGAAAACACTTGTTTCTGAAGCTGATTCTTTCTTCAAAGGACGGAGCTGATGAATGAAATCAAAGTTACAATAATTCAGTTTCACTGCAGGCGATCGCATCAAGTCTAACACAGCTGATTGTTTTGCTCCGCTTTCAGTGTTTTTAACAGCTGCAACAATCATTTCTTTCGCAGTCGCTACACCAGCACCAGGTTCTTCAAGGTTACGTTTGCTTTGCTTGCTTTGCTTGCTTTGCTTGCTACGCTCCAAACGTTGCTGTTTAACTGATTCCATTTGTCTGAATTAACCAGCAAAGATAATTTTATTCCACCAATTGTAACGCTCCTTTGACGAAAACCCATCCTCTTTTTCCCTTTTTACGAACACATTTTGACTTGATAAGCCTTAGAGCTGACTTATTCAATTGAGCGAACGTGCAAGTGAACATAGCTGCACACCACATGGATCCATCATTAGCAAACACATTCTCACTTGGTGATCCTTCTTCCCACCAATAAGCGTCGTTAATCGACATTTGTTCAATCTTTTCAAAAAAAGTTTAAGTTTGAGACGAAAGATCAAATTTAGACTTACTATGACCCTTTGAAATATAAGCCATTTCACATCAGAAGGTAAATCATTAAAGCAACCCATTCGTTAAAAAAACTTTTAATATGTTAGTGCGCCTTTGACGAAAACCCATTGCTCATCGTTAAGACGCAAACACTTTGATTGAATAATCTTTTCACATCTTGAATTTAGTGACGCAAATGAACAACATTGTGTTGATGGAAAGTTTGAAAAAAAGTTTGGAAAAGCAGTTCCATCTTCCCAGAAAGATGTTCTGACGATGATACCGTGTGACTTTAGCATATGTATGAAGATCAACCAAATCACGTCTTTTGGTAATTCCATGAAGTGACCCATTACGTGTCATTCAATAAACCTTGAGTCAATTTAAAAAAATGATTACTTTGTGAGATTTAATTAACAGATGTCTGTTTTATTAGCCACTGCAATTTACACCGATCCTGCAACGAAAGTTGAACGAGTTGTTCATGTTGCTGAATGCAGCGCAGAAAAAAAGCCTTTTATGACTTGTAAATTTTGTAAACAGAAAGTTCATGCAAAACAAGGCAGTGTTAAGATCCATCATTATGCTCACTCAAAAGAAGCACATTGTAGTGAACACGTGGAAAAAGGAAACACTTGCATGTCAGTTTGGCATCGTGATTTCCAGACTGCTTGTAAACCGGAAATGGTTGAGGCATGCATCAGAAATGCCCAAAACAAGGTCATGCGTGCTGATGTTTTTGATAGTCAAAATTCTGTTGTGTGGGAAATGCAAAACTCTGATTTGTCCAGTGAAAAGGTGTTTTTGCGAGAGCGCTTCTACAGTGAGATGGGATTAGATTTACGTTGGATTGCAAATTTAACAGGTCAAGACCACCTCATACATGCAAAATGTTCACTGATTGAAACTGGAGCTCCATGTTACATATTGAAATCAAACAAAAGGTTTATGGAACATACCACACGCCTAATGTTGTGTGACACCGATTTTGGACTGTTTCATGTGCACAGATTGTTAAATGGCTATTACTTGGGTGTTTTAGTGGATCCCACAGTTTTATTTGCTCACATTCAGAGAACCCCTTGTGAGCCAAACGGTCAATATTTTTTGTTGGGTAAAAAACAGATTCAATATCCATGGTTCACATTAAGAAAGCCAATCAAGCTTTTACCATCCGGATTAGTTTACAACGTTCAAGCTAAGGAGTTCACAGCACCCGATGATGTTAGCTTAGAGTTAGAGACACTGTTAGAACGAGAATTGCACTTTGAATTAGATCATAAGAGGAATGTTTATGTCAATCGCGGAATGCCGAAAAACATGATTGATTCGGGCTCATGTGAAAAAACAGAAAACGAAATTCGTGTGGCACAAGAAGTGAAGTCGTTCATTCGTCATCATAAGTCTGCGTTTGGCAAGATACGATTGAGCAACATGATCAAGATACACGATGATAGCGATTTTCACGCCAAATTAGAAGCATTGTATAACAAAACAACTGAATGCTATTCATTCCAAAAAGATCAAGATGATGAAGATGACTTCATAATTGCTGGTTCGTGCGCTAGTTACATCTTTCATAAGGCATTGTCTGAACTTGACAACACTGTCACGTGCTCATGGATGTTTAATGAGATTGATATTTGGAAACACGAAAAAGATGGTGATTCTAGATCAGCTTGGTTATGTGGTGATACAATTGTTAATGTGACAAACACGAAAAAAGCATTATCGGTGAAAAAAACACTCCAAATGTTTGATATTCCGTGTTACCAAGTTGCAAGATCAAACGAGAATTGGTTTATTAGTGATCAAGCTTTTTACGCTCTTCTCACTAAAGTGAACATTGTGTCTATAGCGGCACCACCAAAAGCTATTCTGCTGCAATGTTTACGTAATGATGGCAAACCACCGCTTTTGTTCAATCTTTTCAATGCAGAAAGAGAGCTGAAAATTTTTCAGTCGTATCAACATGATTTGAAATGTTCTTTTCAAGATCGCGAGATTGTGAAAGCCGCTGGTGCTCGTTGGAACGGCAAAACAAAGAAATGGACTCCAACAAATATGACGAAGGTTATCGATTGGATTGCATTAAAACAAAGCAAAGAAAATGCAGAGTTGTTGAATCAACTCCAAATCGTCACATTCAAAGATCCTGTTCTTTTTTGGGCAAACATTTGTAAATCACATGTTTCTCTCACAGATGCTCGTTTAGAATCACTGATTTCTGTTTATGACTGTAAAAAATTGCCGACGCTAGTTGAAGAATACGAAATTTATAAGACGGCGGCAATGATTGAATATGAGTTGAAACCCAGATTTAACCGAATTCATTTACACCCCGTCGCACAATGGTGTTTAAGTGTTGAAAAAGCCCAAACTCATGGATTCAAATTCGAATTCAAAGTTTAATTACGTACTTTCCAGCTTGAACAGGCGCCTGAATGAGTTGACTTGATCGAGACCCTTTCGGTAGCTCATCTTTTACTTTTGCTGGTGCCTCTACTTTTGCTGGTACTTGCTCTTCTTTAACTTTATCCTTCACTTTGACTGGTGCGGCCTTTATCGGTGCGGCCTTTATCGGTGCGGCCTTTATCTGCGCCTGCACGGGTGAGGATTTGACGGCCTTGACAGGCGTGAAGTAACTGGCTATCGACTTCGCTGGTGCAGGACCCGATTTAACCACAACAGCTTCAGCTTTAGCCACAGTCTTTGATAGCTCAATCGATTTCTTTTGAGTGTGAGTGCCAGCCATGTACGATGCGATATCTGGTTGACGCAAAGACTTCTTCTCATACTCTGCGTATGCTTCAGCAAATATTGTGGCTGATATGCCAGGACACGCTGTGTCCAATATTTGAGCCCAAGCATTTTCACACTGCTTTTTGAGGTAATACTCCGGATCTACCACAAGTTTATGCGCTTTCGCATAGCTGGGATCTTCGGCGCGAAGGTATTGCAACACTTTCGTCTTTGACTCACAAAACACATAGGGAACACGTGCACCACTTTTCGGTGCTGTCGCAGGATCACGCAAAAACATTCGTCGAGCTAATCGGACATGCGGATGTTTCACTGGTTCCAACACTTTATCCGTGGTTTTTGGATCCATGATCTTTTCCAGCGTGATGACTGATGCACTTCGCTCTGTTATGTCACCAAACGTGATTTCCAGCGATTTTCCAGTGAACTCTCCAGTCTTGATCGTGACAGATAACGGCTTGCCTGCCTTGCCACCACCGTCACCACCACCCGAAAACGCATGAACCGCCCTAATCTTTGTAATCACCGCTTCCACCATTGCTCCACCGTACCGAATCTTAATCAGATCATCAACAAACACATTGTCATGATTAAAGTCACACAGCTTCGATGACTTGGACTGAGAGTGTTTGAGCACTTTGTATTGGCTCTTGAGCAACTTGGAAATCACTAGCTTCTCGAACGGAACACGATTGTTTAGCAAATCTTCGATTGCCTTACGGACAACAGAAATGGCATTCTTGATGCGCGTGTCACGGTCAACATCCGGTGATGGATCAAACAGACTCTTCAATATTTTGCCATAAATCTCTTTCACATAATTGCAAAAGTCACGTCGCTTACTGGCAACACCTTTTTGATCATCAGCGAAATGGAATGGATCGTGCTCTGTCATTTCACCAGCATATCGCTTCTTCGAAAACAACAACCAAAAACGATAAGTCTTTTCATACTGCAATTCCATCCATTGCTTATCAAACGGCTTGAACGGATTGTTAGACCGCAGAAAGTGTGTCACTCGAGATGCAACATAGGCAGCGACAACAGAACAATAGGCTACACGATGAGGTTGCGATTTTGGCAAATGATCAACGTTGAACTTCGAGAATACTGAATCCGTGTCACCGTAGACTATGAAACAACTGTACATTTTCATGTCGAAAAAGATAGCATCACTGGCAAACACCCGTAACAGTTGCATGTCTTTACCATCCACTGTTGTTACGGCTAACGCGAATGCGGTGATATCAATGAATTGTTTGTCTGTCCAAATCTGAAGTCCTTTAGAGTCCTTGATTTCATGGTAACCATTCGCTTCGACACTAATACCGTAGGCTTTGAGCAGCTTCTCACCCGTTAGATGGAAGCATTTGTTCTTCGCTACATTCTTCATCAAATACAGCCAATCTAACGGCATGCCGTCCTTATTCGCATCGTACTTCATAATCTCGGTAAAGTTGGAGGTGTCCTGCATAAAGTCCCTGGTGGCAAACGTGCCGTTACGACCACGTTGAGTTGTGCTTTCAGCTATGGGCATGCACGGTAACATGGCCTTGTCGGCTGGAATGCCCATGAAACCATAAATTGAGTTAGCACTGACTTTCAACGCAAGCTGAGCCCCGTTGTGAATCATACGCTCAATGTCAGTCTTAGCGTTGGCCATCATCTCTTTACGGCGATCACGTGTGTTCAACAAGTACGCTAAAATACCAGGCACGATGCCATCATTGTTCATGCCAAAGACGTGAGTCTTGCTGCCAACTTGAATGCGATTATACATGACACCGGGAATGTTGTCAAATCGCTTATCCTTCAACAACGTGGTTGGACATAGATTGTTGTCAATCATCGTGCTTGGATACAGTGACTTGAAATCTGGCACAGCAATCGGATCATCATAAAACCCGATAAAGGGGTCTAACACAGCACCACCCACATAACCCTCGTCTAAGGCTTCTCCGTCTTCTGTTGTGTCGGTCGATTTAGGTCGTACAATGGTTGGCACAGCGTATCCAGCTTCATGGGCCGCCTTACAAATTTGTGAAAAGACTTTGACTTGTTGTCCACGTGTAATCAAATAATCCAATGGCACCCAAGTCACTTTAGACATTTCAATGAGGTTTGGTAGCACACACAACTTTGTCAGTATTTTCTGCGGGAGTAGCGTATCTTGACAACAGTACCGCATAACGTCGTGCATCACGGCAGAATTGTTATCGCGATAAGCCTGATTCATAACAGGAAACGACACGTCGTGTTTAGTTTCAAACGCTTTCACTGTGCCACCGCCTCCCTGACATGAACGTTTTGCTGGCTGAGGAAGTCTAACAGTATACTCGTCCTTGGATATAACACTTGTAACGGTAAACAACGTGGTGTTCAAGTCCTCATAGGTCCATCCGTTCCATGAGTAGAAACGTTTACCGTCTGGCGTTGTCTCTTCCTCAGGCAAGTCAACATCGGAAAAGTGGACAACCTTGTTCGCAGCTAAACCGTGATTAGGGTGTGTCACATTAACAATATCCGATTCAGCGGTGGCCCTAAACGGTTGTTTGGGCAGTTTCACCGCTAAAAAGTACTCTGATGTGTCCTTCAGCGCGTAGGATTTGAGTTTGAATTCACGTTGGAGGTGCACTAATGGATCAAACACGATACGACCAGACATGGTGAGCATGACCCAAAAGTTATCACCATACGCCTTGGACGAGAGCGATTGTTCCACTCGTTGCGACGGTATCGACTTGATGCGTCCGAGTGTACGTCTAAATTGGTCCCAACATCCGCGAATCTTTGCACGTTGAATCAGATACTCAAAGTCAAACTCCCATCCGTTATACGCGTGAACTGTATCAGGGCAACTGTTACTGATTAGTTGTGCCCATGCCAGCAACATGTCCTTCTCATTGTCAAACGTTTTGAGCACCGTGTTTGGCTCGTCGATTGGATCACAATCGTGCAAATTGTAAAGCACCCGAATGTCTTTACTAGACCCAAAATCGGTAAATGTGGTGGCAATCTGTAACACCACATTTTCATGCACATACGCCGATGACATTTTCCCATCATCGTTACTGTACGTTTCCAAATCAAAAGAACACTCTCTAAATGGGGCTAATGTATTTAGGTCCAGCGGATGAATGTCCTTCCAATTTGGAACTTCTATTTCAATTTGTGATGATGATCGACGATCGCCACCAGTCACGAACTTAAACTTGTTTGCTGTGAGGCTAATCCAACCAGACGGCTCACATTTGGTTAGGTGCATGAGCCTAATGTGTGGATCCAAGTTTGCCTCGTAAATGGAAATCTCTAGACGTTTAGTGGATAGTTCGCGTTTCACATCTTCCGATTGAAGAGCAAATGAACATGCTTTCATGGCAGCATACGACTTGAACGTTAACTTGATGAATTGAAACTCCATCGGAATGATTTGCGGAAGCTTGTCGAGTTGACAAGTGAATCCGGCTCCCAAATCCTTCAACCACAATTCTTCATAACCACATATCTCTGATTCCATCGTGGCCTTGACTCGTGATGTCCGCCTTTCATCTTTGATCTCTTCTTCAGTTAATCCATCTTCGTCAATGTCCAACGGTGAATACATGAATGTTCTGGGAACACTTTCAAACTCATCGTCTTCACCACGTCTCTTTTGACGTTTTCGTCTAGCTGTTCTACTAGGATCGTTGATAATGCAATCGTTATAGAATGTGGCTATTTGTGTTTTAGACCACTTGGTGTCTCGATTGCCTGATAGCTTGACCAAAAAATATGGCTCAAACTTTGTCCAAACAGTGACACTATTACCGTCCGACGTGCTACCAGTGATAAAAACAGTGTGCACACGTTCAGTGGCATCATTTTCTCGAGCGTAATCGACATGATCCCAAGGAAGTGCTTGAAAAACAAAATCATTTGATACGGAGTGAATTACATCTTTTCCTCGAGGAACACAAACACTCGAAGCTTGTTTCTGCTTTACACTAAAAGTGTTCATTTTTACTTTTTTTCAAGTTAACATTTAATGTTTAAATGGACTTGAAAACTTTTTTTAGTTGCGGTTGACCACGCTCAATCTTTTTGTTGTTAGCATGCAACTCGATGATGTACACCTTATCACCAGTGGAATGTTTTTGACTAAAAAACAATAAAGTAAAAACCCACTTTGTTTAGCGCTCACCTTGTCACTGTGCCAATTAGACCTTTGAATTCATCTTTACCAATGACGGTGACAGTATCACCAACATCAACTTGATTAAAAAAATTGGCCATCTGTTCTTCAATTTATTTTCACAAAAAAGAAAAGGGTGTTTAAACACCGTGAGAATGTCGTTAAGAAGATTGAGTTTACCTGATCGGAAAAAGCCCGATCGACGTGTTTCTGATAGTGACATGAGGAAGGCATCTCAAACCGCTTCCTTCATTTTTCGTTCTCCAGACAAAAACAGATCGCTTCCAAAAGCACCGAAACGGAAACACTGGAATCGTCAAAATGAAGAAGAGGTGACTCGTTGCGAGATCGATAGTGTCTTTAAAACTGGTTTGACAGGTCCAATGGATTGGACAACGTGCTGGAGGCTTTCGGTAATCACCTTCAATGAGATGTGTAAGACTAACACAGTTGTTTCACACTAGTTTTATGCATGGGCAATGTGCTCAACGGTAAACAGACAAAAAAACAAACGGTAAAAACCTAATCTTTGGATTAGGTATCATTGGTTGTTTCATTTAGTTGGCATTGGTTCTATCGTGGCAAACACTGTTGCTTTAGCACTCAATGTGCCGTATGTTGTTTTGTGTCAAGACAATTGGAATTGGTTAAAGATTACAGCGATCATTATTCAGGCTATTGTCACATTGATCATGGCGTATCAACAATTCAAAGATTTTGGTTCTTTGAGAACTGATCATGTTACGAGTGAAGCAAATTATGCAGCTCTTTATGATATGATTAAGAACGAATTGAGAAAGGATTCAAAACACAGACAAGACGCTGAACATTTTATAGAGTGGATTAACAAGCAAATGAGTGATTTGAAAGCTAGCAGTCCTTTGATTCCTCCAAAAATATTAGACGCGTATCGAAAAATGATCTTTGGCAAGAACATTGCCGATCCAGAAGGCATTGACGAAATCTTCATCTTTGAGAACGATGATAATCGTGACGTTAGCAAACTTTTGTTTGCGAGAACAGTAAACTAACTCTATTTGTTAGGTACCCGAGGTTGTCGTTGCGGTGGAAGAACCAATCAGAGAACCGACTTCTATGATCTTTCATCCCACTAAATAAAAATCTAAGCGTGAAAAACTGAGAACGAAAAAAATGTTTCAGAGTCTTGTTGACAATCTGGCAAGACCAATCATTGTGTTTCAGACGACCACCCCAATTGAATCATCAAAATGCGTTTATCTGAACAAGGCAATGACAGAATTGTGCGGTGGTGTTAGCATTGTTGGCGCTAAACTTGGAGAAGCGTTTCCGGGTTTGTTGAAGTTGTACAAAACTAAGCACGCGGACGTGTTAGAGGCAGTTAGCTACGAGGACAAATATGTCCCGAGAGATCTTTACACAGTGATTTTTCACGCTTTAGACGGTGCTAAACTTGCAATCAAGATTGAACACATATCCGAGGAGCTCAAAGCTAAACGTTTAGCTGATGAGATGACAGAAACAAAAGAACAATTTGTGGCAAACGTTTCCCACGAAATCAGGACTCCGTTAAACGGTATCATTGGTTATATTTCCATGTTGACCGACCCTAAGGAACTTTCCGGTTTAAGTGATTATCAGAAGAATTGTGTGGAACAAATTCACGATTGCTCCATGACACTGTTAGCCATCATGAATGACATTTTAGACTTTAGCAAGCTGAACGCTGATCAAATGGAGTTGCAATCAGCACCTTTTGATTTAGCCGAATGTTTAGAAAAGAGTTACGATGTCATTAAACCTAGCGCTAATCACAAAGGACTTGATGCAGCCTTTTACATTTATCCAAATGTGCCTCCTCGCATTAAAGGCGATTTCAAGCGATTGCGTCAAGTGTTGCTGAATTTGTTGTCTAATGGAATCAAATTCACAAAAAGAGGCCGCATCGATACCACAGTTGCACTAGTTTACGATCCCGTCACCAAAACAGAACTTGACACTCATGGTTGTTACACGATTGAATTTACGGTTGAAGACACTGGAATGGGTATTAGTGCAGCGAATCAACTCAAGTTATTCAAGTCGTTTAGTCAAATTGATCAATCGAGTCAAAAAAGTCATTCTGGAACGGGATTAGGTCTTGTCATTAGCAAGAAACTGATTGAGCTAATGGGTGGCGACATTCGAGTTGAATCAGCTGAAGGAGAAGGTACTAAATTCATCTTCACAATCAAAGCGGAAGAAGCTCGTGCCATCTCTGCAGATACAAACGATGAATTTCTACCCTTACTTAAAGACAAAGCAGTGCTTATTGTGGACGATCACGTCACCAACCGCATCACAATCGCTTCTAATCTTGTGCAATGGGGAATGAAGCCATTTGTGTGTGGCAGTGCAGAAGAAGCTTTGCTGTACTTGCGAAGTGGAATATTGCAGTTTGAATTCGCTCTAATCGATATGCGAATGCCAAAAATGGATGGGAATGAACTAGCTGATAAGATCAAAGATATCGAGCCAGAATTGCCGTTGATCGCAATCAGCAGCACTGTCTTATCTGCGTCGTCCACTCTGAACAAGAACTTTAGCTTCTACTTGTCCAAGCCAATCAAGTCGCGTCAATTGTTCAACGTTTGTGTCGCAACCATCAAAAAGCTGTCTCAGCAACACCCTTCGCATCCTCCGTCACCGGTAGCGTCAACAGTGCCACCAGTGCCACCAGTGCCACCAGTGGTAGTTAACAATCACTCTTATCCTCTCTTGTCATGTTTGCAGCACGGACGATCAGTGTTGATCGCTGAAGATTTGGAAACGAATCAACGTGTTATTAAAGGTTACTTGGAAAAGTTAGGATTCAACGATTTTGGACTAGCTCAAGACGGAAAAGAAGCCATTGAAGCTGTTAGAGCTCGTCATTATGACATCATCATGATGGACCTGAAAATGCCGATCATTGACGGATTTGACGCAACAAAACGAATCAGAAAGTTTTACAAAAAGTATTCAAACTACTCCAAGACACAACCATACATTATAGCCTTAACAGCAAACACGTCCGGTAACATTAAGGAGAAATGCATTGAAGCAGGAATGGATGCTTACATTTGCAAACCTATAAACATCATGGAGTTGGCAAACATTCTAAATGATTCAGCTGCAAAATACTTGAAAGAATTAGGTGCTAAATGACCAATTCGACGTTGCTATTTGCTTGGACTTCGCTCACAATAGCAGGATGCATCGTCATTGATTTCATCATTCGCAAGTTTAACCCTTCCATTGCAAGCGATCAACGGAGATACATTGCAAAGAACATTTTTAAAAGCTTTGCCTTAACGTTCTTAGCCTGCTACAC
>Ga0075163_10006011_pt1 | contig 16100 bp, 13 predicted proteins | sample JI1023141ADNA_FD_71478 | JGI IMG/M metagenome (GOLD analysis project Ga0075163, IMG submission 71478) | Wastewater effluent complex algal communities from Wisconsin, to seasonally profile nutrient transformation and Carbon sequestration -... | ecosystem: Engineered > WWTP > Effluent > Algae...
GCGGTGGTGCGCCAGACCCTGTCGGCCCTGATCGCCGAGGGCCAGGAAGCCGTGGGCAGCTTCGAAGGCAGCAGCTCGGCGTTGCTGTCCTTCCTGCTGCACACTTGGTGGGAACGCATCGGCAACACACCGGCGGCCGGCATCCACAAGGTGGTGCTGTCCGAGGTGCGCAACTTCCCCGAGCTGGCGCAGTTTTATACCGACGAAGTCATCATCCCGGCCGACCGGTTGTTCAGCAGCTGCGTGCAGCGCGGCATGGACCGCGGCGAGTTCCGCGCCCTGCCCCTGCACGAGGTGGCGCACGCGCTGATGGCGCCGCTCATCTTCATGGCTGTGCACCGCCACTCGTTCGGCGCCTGCCCCGTGCACGGGGCGGACATCGACGCGTCGCTGGTGCTCAACACCCACCTGGAACTGGTGCTGCGCGGGCTGGAAGTGCGCCAACCGGAATGATGTGCATGGCATGAGCAAGAACACCCGCTGGATCCTGGTCACCGTCGCCGCCCTGGCCTTGCTGGCCCTGGTGGGCCGCGGCTTCATGGCGCGCAAGGACGCCGCGTCAACCGCTTCGCCGGCTTCAGCCGCGGCAGCAGCTTCTGCGGCTGCCACCCAGTCGCTGGAACTGGCGGCGGGCGACATCGCCACCGTCGGCCAGGCCGAACTGGTGGGGCTGCTGGCGGTCAACGGCGGCCTGCGCGCGGTGCAGAGCGCCGTGGTCAAGGCCAAGGTGGCGGCTGAGCTGAAGACGCTGAGCGTGCGCGAGGGCGACCGCGTCAACGCAGGCCAGTTGATCGGCCAGCTGGACGCCACCGAAGTGCGGTTGCGCCTGAAGCAGGCTGAAGACCAGGCGGCTGCGGCGCAGTCGCAGCTGGACATCGCCCAGCGCACGCTGGACAACAACAAGGCGCTGGTGAACCAGGGCTTCATCTCGCGCACGGCGCTGGAAACGTCCGTGAGCAGCGCTTCGGGCGCGCAGTCTTCGCTGCAAGCCGCGCAGGCCGCAGCGGCCATCGCGCGCAAGGCCGTGGCCGACAGCGACGTGCGGGCGCCCATCGCCGGCCTGGTGTCGCAGCGGCTGGTGCAGCCCGGTGAGCGCGTGCCCGTGGACGGCCGCATCGTGGAAATCGTTGACCTGCGCCGCATCGAGCTCGAAGCCGCTGTGGCCCCGGAAGACGTGGTGCAGCTGCGCGTGGGCCAGACCGCGCGTGTGGAGGTCGACGGCCTGCCTGCCCCCATGGCCGCCAAGGTGGTCCGCATCAACCCGGCGGCACAAGCGGGCACACGCACCGTGTCGGCCTACCTGGAACTGCAGGCAGGCCCCCACATGGCGGGCCTGCGGCAGGGGCTCTTCGCCCGCGGCGCCGTGGAACTGCAGCGCCGTCAGGCCCTGGTGGTGCCGGCCAGCGCGGTGCGCTTCGACCAGGCCAGGCCCTATGTGCTGGCCGTGGTGGAAGGCATGGCCAAGGCCCTGCCCGTGACCCTGGGTCTGCGCGGCGACGCGCGCATCGGCAGCACCGTGGAGCCAGCCGTGGAAGTGACGGCCGGTGTGGCCGCAGGCACGACCGTGCTGCGCGGTACCGTGGGCAGCCTGCGCGAAGGCACGCGGTTGAGCCTGCCGGGCCGCGTTGCTGTGCCGCAAGCGACGCCTGCGGTGCCCGCAGCCCCGGCCAGCGCAGCCAGCCGCTGACACGCGCACGCCATGTGGTTCACCCGCGTTTCCATAGCCAACCCGGTCATGGCCGTCATGGTGATGCTGGCCTTCGTGGTGCTGGGCCTGTTCAGTTACCAGCGGCTGAGCCTGGACCAGTTCCCCAATATCGACTTCCCCACGGTCGTGGTCTCCATGGACTACCCCGGTGCCAGCCCGGAGATCGTCGAAGCGGAAGTCACGAAGAAGATCGAGGAAGCCGTCAACACCATTGCCGGCATCAACACCCTGTCGTCGCGGTCCTACGAAGGCACCTCGGTCGTCATCATCGAATTCAACCTGGACGTGGACGGCCGCAAGGCGGCTGACGACGTGCGGGAGAAAGTGGCGCTGATCCGCCCGCTGCTGCGTGACGAGGTGAAGGAACCGCGCGTCTCGCGCTTCGACCCCGCGGCACAGCCCATCTTCAACGTGGCCGTGCTGGCCCAGGACCCCACCAAGACCTCCCAGCAGGAACTCACCACCTGGGCCAGCCAGGTGCTGCAGAAGAAGCTGGAAAACGTGCGTGGCGTGGGCGCGGTGACGGTGGTGGGCGGCGTGGCACGGCAGATCGCCATCAACCTGAAGCCCGCGGCCATGGAGGCTTTGGGCATCACCACCGACCAGGTGGCCGCGGCCCTGAAGAGCGAGAACCAGGAGCTGCCCCTCGGAAACATCCGCTCGCTGGAGCAGGACCGCGTGGTGCAGATGAACGCGCGGCTGAAGACGCCGCGCGAGTTCCGCGACATCGTGGTCACCCGCAAGGCCAACGGAAACGTGGTCAAGCTCTGGCAGGTGGCCGACGTGGTGGACGGCCCGCAGGAAGTGGAAAGCCTGGCGCTCTACAACGGCCAGCGCACCGTGCTGCTCAGCGTGCAGAAGAGCCAGGGTGAAAACACCATCGCGGTGGTCGACGGGCTGAAGAAGGCGCTGGACGACACCAAGGCGCTGACGCCGGCCACCATGCGCACGGAGATCAACCGCGACAACTCGCGCAGCATCCGCGTCAGCGTGGCCAACGTGCAGCGCACGCTGTTCGAAGGAGCGGCGCTCACGGTGCTGATCGTCTTCCTGTTCCTCAACAGCTGGCGCAGCACCGTCATCACGGGCCTCACGCTGCCCATCGCGCTGATCGGCACCTTCCTGTTCATGTACCTGTTCGGCTTCACCATCAACGGCATCACGCTGATGGCGCTGAGCCTGTGCGTGGGCCTGCTGATCGACGACGCCATCGTCGTGCGCGAGAACATCGTGCGCCACGTGCAGATGGGCAAGACGCCGCACCAGGCGGCACTGGACGGCACCAACGAGATCGGCCTGGCGGTGCTGGCCACCACGCTGTCCATCGTGGCGGTGTTCCTGCCCATCGGCTTCATGGGCGGCATCGTGGGCAAGTTCTTCCACGAGTTCGGCATCACCATCGTCGCGGCGGTGCTCATCAGCATGTTCGTGAGCTTCACGCTGGACCCGATGCTCAGCAGCGTGTGGCACGACCCGCAAGCCGAACACGGCTCCCACCTGGGCGACCAGCGCCGCACGCTCTACGACAAGACGCTGGGCCGCGTCACCATGTGGTTTGACCGCCTCACCGTGAAGCTGTCCGACGGCTACCAGTTGCTGCTGGCCTGGGCGCTGAAACACCAGGTCAAGACCGTGCTGATCGCGCTGGGCACCTTTGTCCTGGCTGTTCTGATGCTGGGCGGCGTGGGCAAGGAATTCGTGCCCAAGGCGGACTTCTCAGAAACGCAGATCAACTTCTACACGCCGGTGGGTTCGTCGCTGGAAGTGACGGAGATGCGTGCCAAGCAGATCGACGCCGCGCTGCGCAGCGTGCCTGAAGTGCGCCACACCGTCACCACCATCAACAGCGGTTTTGCGGCCGGCAAGATCTACGGCTCGGTCTACCTGCGGCTGCAAGACCGCAAGGACCGCACGCGCAGCGTCAACGACCTGACGCCGGTGTTCCGCGCCACGCTGGACCGCATCCCCGGCGTCACCGTCACCAACATCGGCGTCACAGACCTGGGCGGCAGCAAGAGCATCGCCTTCAGCGTGCAAGGCACGGACCTGCGTGAGCTGGAACGCATCAGCAACCAGCTGATGCCGCGCCTGCGCGACATCCCCGGCCTGGTGGACCTGGACAGCACGCTCAAGCCCGACAAGCCGACCATTTCCGTCGACGTGAAGCGCGACGCCGCGGCCGACCTGGGGCTGAACGTCAACAGCCTGGCCAACACGCTGCGCACCATGCTGGCGGGTGTGTCCGTGGGCAGCTGGCGCGCCAGCGACGGCGAGAACTACGACGTGCGCCTGCGCCTGGCACCCGAGGCCCGCAACGCCGACGCCGACCTGGGCGGCCTGCCCCTGGTGGTGGGCAGCAACGCCGATGGCAGCTCTCGCGTGGTGCGGCTGTCCCAGGTGGCCGACGTGCGCAGTTCCACCGGCGCCAACCAGATCAACCGCCGCGACCTGAACCGCGAAGTCAACATCGACGCCAACGCCCTGGGCCGCAGCAGCGGCGAGGTCTCGGCCGACATCCGGGCCGTGCTGGACAGCATCGCCTGGCCGCCGGGCTACCGCTACAGCTTCGGCGGCAGCACCAAGAACATGCAGGAGAGCTTCACCTACGCGGTGGGCGCCCTGGCGCTGGCGGTGGTGTTCATCTACATGATCCTGGCCAGCCAGTTCAAGAGCTTCCTGCAGCCGCTGGCGCTGATGAGCAGTCTGCCGCTGACGCTGATCGGCGTGGTGCTGGCGCTGTTGGCCTTCCGCAGCACGCTGAACATGTTCTCCGTCATCGGCGTGGTCATGCTCATGGGCCTGGTCACCAAGAACGCCATCCTGCTGGTGGACTTTGCCATCCGTGCACGCGAAGACCAGGTGATGCACGACGGCACCGTCGTGCGGGGCATGGAGCGCCATGCCGCGCTGCTGGAAGCGGCCCGCGTGCGGCTGCGGCCCATTCTGATGACCACGCTGGCCATGGTGTTCGGCATGGTGCCGCTGGCCTTTGCGCTGACCGAAGGCAGCGAGCAGCGCGCCCCCATGGGCCAGGCGGTGATCGGCGGGGTCATCACCTCGTCTCTGCTGACCCTGGTGGTGGTGCCGGTCATCTACTGCTGGCTGGACAGCCTGGCCGCATGGGCCAAGCGCAAGCTGGGCGGCACGCCGGCCACCGCGCCCGCGCCCGCCAACGGCGATCAGGCCACCGTCAAGGTGACCCCATAAAATCGTCAGGCTTCTCCTTCTTGATACCCTACACCGTACCAATCATGGACACCGAACTCGCCCGCTTCAACATGATCGAACAGCAGATCCGGCCCTGGCAGGTGCTGGACCCTGCGGTGCTGTCGCTGCTGTCCACCGTGCGCCGTGAGGACTTCGTTCCCGTGGCCCACCGCGCGCTGGCCTTCATGGACACGCAGGTGCCGCTGATCGCCGGCCAAGCCCAGGGCCCGGCCATGCTGGAGCCCAAGGTGGAAGCGCGGCTGCTGCAGGCCCTGCAGGTGCAGCGGCACGAACAGGTGCTGGAAGTGGGCAGCGGCAGCGGCTTCATGGCGGCCTTGCTGGGGCACCGCGCGCTCAACGTCACCACGCTGGAATGCCGGCCCGAACTGGCCCGCACCGCGCGCGCCAACCTGCAGCGCAACGGACTGGTCAACGTGAACGTGGTGGATGTGTCCGCCGCTGAAGGCGCCCAGGGCCGCGCGCAGGACGGCCCCTTCGACGCCATCGTGCTCAGTGGTTCGGTCCCCGAGGTGCCGCGTGCGCTGCTGGAACAGCTGAAGAAGGGCGGCCGCCTGGTGGCCATCGTGGGCGACGAGCCCGTGATGCGCGCCCGCCTGTTCACCCGCACCGGTGATGCGTCCTGGGCGCAGACCGACCTGTTCGACACCGTGGCGCCGCGCCTGGATGGCTTCACCGAGCCGACGCGCTTCCACTTCTGAGCCCAGGGCCTGAACACTGGATGGAATCCCTGACCGTCACGGAACTGAAGGACTTTGTGGCCCGTGAACCCGGCGTGCTGCTGCTGGACGTGCGCGAAGCCTGGGAAGTGGCGCTGGCCCGCATCGCCCTGCCGGGCGTGGCCCACCTGGACATGCCCATGCACACCGTGCCCGCGCGGCTGACCGAACTGAGCCGGTCGCAGCCCGTCGTCTGTATCTGCCACCACGGGGGCCGCAGCGCGCAGGTCGTCGCATTCCTGCTGCGCCAGGGCTATGACCGTGTGTACAACCTCGCCGGCGGCGTGGACGCATGGTCCACGCAGGTGGACAGCACCGTGCCCCGGTACTGAGCTCCCCGAAGCCCGCCCCGATCTTTCCCCCAGGATTCCAAGGAAACCGCATGCCTTCGTCTGTTGCCCACCGGCTGGCCCCCTTCGCGAAGACCGCCCTGGCCGTCTTCATTGCCGCGGCCCTGCCCGGCCTGGCCGCCGCGCAAAGCCTGCAGGAGCTGTACGACGCCGCCCGCGGCTTCGACGCCACCTACCTGGCCGCCAGGGCCAATGCCGCCAGCGCGGAGTTCAAGGCCGAACAGGCCTACGCGCTGGGCCGCCCCAGCGCCGCGCTGACCGCCGGTGCCAGCGCAGGCGTCAACGACTCGCCCAGCCTGCCCAGCGCCAAGACCAGCACCACCGTGTCGGGTGCCGTCAACGGCCGCTACCCACTGTTCAACCGCGCCAACGGCGCCACCATGGACCAGGCGCGCAAGTCCCTGGTCTCCGCCCAGGCCGACCTGGACGCTGCCGAGCAGGACCTCATCCTGCGCGTGGCCCAGGCCTACTTTGAGGTGCTGGCATCGCAGGACGCGCTGTCCACCACACGCGCCAACAAGGCCGCCATCACGGAGCAGCTGGCCTCGGCCAAGCGCAACTTCGAGGTCGGCACCGCCACCATCACCGACGCCCGCGAGGCGCAGGCCAAGTTCGACCAGGCCAGCGCGCAGGAGATCGCCGCCGAGAACGACCTGCGCACCAAGCGCGTCAACCTGGACACCCTGGTGGGCCGCAGCAATGTGCAGCCCAAGCCGCTGCTGACGCCCGTGGTGCTGCCGGCACCCATGCCGGCCAACCCCGAGGAGTGGGTCACCGTGGCCGACCAGCAGCACCCCGCCGTGCGCCGCGCACGTGTGGGCCTGGAGGTGGCCCAGCTCGAAATCCAGAAGGCCCGTGCCGGCACCCTGCCCACCGTGGACGCGGTGGCCTCTGTCAGCGGCTCCGATGCCCGCGGCCAGCTGCCCAACTACAGCCGCAGCGCCGGCACCAGCACCGCCGGCAGCGTGGGCGTGCAGCTGAACTGGACGCTGTTCAGCGGCGGCGCCGTGCAGAACCGCATCAAGGAAACGCTGTCGCTGGAAGAAAAGTCCCGCCAGGACGTGGAAGCCGCGCGCCGCAGCGTGGCCAGTGGCACCCGCGTGGCCTACTTCGGTGTGCAGTCGGGCCTGGCACAGGTGAAGGCGCTGGAAGCCGCGGAGTCGTCCAGCAAGCTGGCCCTGGAAGCCACCCAGCTGGGCTACAAGGTCGGCGTGCGGGTGAACCTGGACGTGCTGAACGCCCAGACCCAACTCTTCAGCACCCAGCGCGACCTGGCCAAGGCACGCTACGACGTGCTGGTCAACACCCTCAGGCTGCGCCAGGCGTCCGGCCAGCTGGCCCCCACCGACGTGGACGCGGTGAACCGCCTGCTGGCCAAGTGACCCCCTGAAGTGACCCCCTGAGCCGGACCGGGTTGGGGTCCGGCTCCACCCCTCTCAACGTTTCTTCACCTGGCAGCCACGCCGCGTCACCGCTGGCTGCGCGACACTGCGCGCCATGGAGGCACACCATGAGCTCGCCTGATTCCCTGGTCACCACGCGTGCCGCGCTGGCGGCCCACCGTTTCGGCCTGGGCGAAGCCCGGCTGGCCACCGTGGGCGCCGACGCCACCGGCTGGCTGCTGCAGCAATTGGGCCCCGCCGAAGCGCAGCGCGGCAGTGGCTTGGCCAGCGGCGCTGAAGGCGTCAAGCGCTTTGCGCAGTTCCTGGACGAGCAGCGGCGCAAGCCGCCCCCGGCGCGCAGCGCCGATGCAGCCATGGACACGCGCCCGGCCGAGCAGCAATTTGGCGAGCACTTCCGCGCCATCGTGCAGGCCGACATCCGCGCGCGCCTGAGCACCGCCGCGCTGAGCACGCAGCCCTTCAACGAGCGCCTGGCGCTGTTCTGGGCCAACCACTTCACGGTCAGCATGGCCAAGGCCAGCGCACGCGGCGTGGTGGGCGCCTTCGAGCGCGAAGCCATAAGGCCGCACATCAACGGCAGCTTCGAGGGCCTGCTGAAGGCCGTGGTGCACCACGCCGGCATGCTGCGCTACCTGGACAACGACAGCTCCGCCGGCCCGGACTCGCCTCTGGTGCGGCGCCAGGCCCGGCGCCCGCGCGCGGAAGGCCAGCAACCGCCGCGCATCACCGGCTTGAACGAAAACCTGGCGCGCGAGATCCTGGAGCTGCACACCTTGGGCGTCAGCAACGGCGGCGGCGCCTACGGTGGCTGGGGCGGCTACACGCAGGCCGACGTCACCGAGTTTGCCCGTGTGCTGACCGGCTGGCGCGTCGCGCTGCGCGACGTGGTGGAGCAAGGCAACGCCAAGGACCCGGTGCGCTTCGACGCGGCCTGGCACCAGCCCGGCCCCAAGACCGTGCTGGGCCGCGCCTACCCCGAAGGCCCCGAAGCGCTGGACCTGGTGCTGCGCGACCTGGCCCAGCACCCGTCCACCGCCCGCTTCGTCAGCACCAAGCTGGCCCGGCATTTTGTTGCCGACGAGCCGCCGCCCGCCCTGGTGGCGCGGCTGGAGGCCAGCTTCCGCAAGAGCGGTGGCGACCTGGCCGAACTGCACCGCACGCTGGTGCTGTCGCCCGAGGCCTGGGCGCCGCAACCGGCGAAGCTGAAGACACCGGAAGAGTTCGTCATCAGCACCGTGCGCCTGCTGCAGATCGGCGAGCCCGCGTTTGCGCGCCAGGCCGACGGTTCCATAGGCCAGCTGGGCCAGCGGGTGCAGGCCGCGCCCTCGCCCGCGGGCTGGCCCGACCGCGCCGAGGAGTGGCTGGGCCCGGACGCCGTGTGGAAACGCGTGGAGTGGGCCACCCGCGTGGCCGAACGCGTGGGCCGCAACCTGGACGCGCGTGCCATTGCCCGCGCCAGCCTGGGCCCGCTGCTGCAGGAAGACACGCTGCGCCAGATCGAACGCGCCGCTGACGGCCCGCAGGCGCTGGCGCTGCTGCTGATGTCGCCCGAATTCCAACGGCGCTGAAGGAGCCCACCATGAGCACACGCCGCCACCTCCTGCAATCCGCCCTGGCCACTTCCTTGGCAACCTCGCTGGCGCCCTGGGCCACGCTGAGCGTCGCCGCCACGGACACCGCGCCGGGCGCCAACCGCTTCGTGCTGTTCATCCTGCGCGGCGGCATGGACGGCCTGACCGCCGTGCCCGCCGTGGGCGACCCGGCCTTTGCCGACGCCCGCGGCGTGCTGGGCCAGTTCCCGGAGAGCCCGCTGGCCCTGGACGGCACGTTCGCGCTGAACCCGCTGCTGCCACAGTTGCACGCCATGTACGGCCGGGGCGAACTGGCCGTGCTGCACGCCGTGGGCCTGCCCTACCGCGAGCGCTCGCACTTCGACGCGCAGCAGGTGCTGGAAAGTGGCGGCACGCGGCCCTATGAACTCAGCACGGGCTGGCTGGGCCGCGCGCTGCTTGCCACAAGCCCCGGGCCGCGCGGCGCCGCACCCCTGAAGGCCGTGGCGCTGCAAACCGCCGTGCCGCTGGTGCTGCGCGGACCGGGCGACGTGGACACCTGGGCGCCATCGGCCCTGCCCGAACCCAGCATGGACCTGGTGTCGCGCCTGGAAGCCCTGTACCGCAACGACCCCGCGCTGGCGCAAGCCCTGGCCCGCGCGCGCGGCCTGCGGGCTGAATTGAGCATGAATCCCGGCATGGCCGCCACGCCGCCCATGCAAGCAGGCGGAGGCGGCCGCGCCGCGGCAGTGCAGTTGGCCACCAAGGCGGCGGACTTCCTGCAGCGCGGCAGCCAGGTGGCCGTGCTGGAAATGGGCGGCTGGGACTCGCACACCAACCAGACCCTGCCCAATGGCGCCACGTCCAACAACCTGCGCGCGCTGGACGCGTCGCTGGACGCCCTGCGCACGGGCCTGCAGGCCGGCGGCCTGTGGCAACGCACCGTGGTGCTGGTGGCCACGGAGTTCGGCCGCGAGGTGGCCATGAACGGCAACCAGGGCACGGACCACGGCAGCGGCGGCGCAGCCTTCCTGCTGGGCGGTGCGGTGCGCGGCGGCCGTGTCGTCGCGGACTGGCCGGGCCTGGCGAAGAAAGACCGCTTCGAAGGCCGCGACCTGCGTGTCACCACCGACCTGCGCACGGCCATGCGCAGCGTGCTGGCCGATCACCTGCAAGTACCGCGCAGCCACATCGACGCCAGCGTGCTGCCGGGCAGCGCGGGCCTGGCCCCGCTGGACCTGCTGCACAGCAGCGCAGCCTGAGCCCGCCCGGCCAGCACGTACAGTCGCGGGCATGGTCACGCCCGCACTCAACGTTGCCGATGTCACCCAGGCCATCCAGCTGGCGCTGGGACCGGTGTTCCTGCTCACCGCCATCGCGGGCCTGCTGAACGTGATGACGGGCCGTCTGGCCCGCATCATCGACCGTGGCCGGGAACTCACCGGCCAGCCGGGCGACGAGATCCAGCGCGAGTTGCACAGCCTGGAGCACCGGCGCCACGTCGCCAGCGGCGCCATCACCTCCTGCGTGCTGGCGGCCTTGCTGGTGTGCATGGTGATCGCGTCGCTTTTCCTGGAGGTGGTGGTCGGCGTGCCGCTGAAGTGGCTGGTGGCCCTGTTCTTCATATCGGCCACGGGCGCACTGGTGGTGGGCCTGTCCTACTTCCTGCGCGAAGTGCGCATGGCGACGCACACCGTGCGCATCGCCGCGCCGCCCGGCAGGGGCTTGGTCAATCCGCCTTGATGCCGTTGTCCTTCACCACCTTGGCCCAGATGTCGGCCTGACGGTCGATGAACACACGCGCCGCGTCCACCGAGGTGCGCGTGATGTCGATGCCCTGCGCCGACAGCTTGTCGCGCACCTCGGGCTGGTCCGTATGGCACGTGCTGCCGGTCCAGGTTGGGTTGCAGGGCCGGCGCCAGGATGCGCGCCACCTGGTCCACCGACCCGCCGGGCGGGAACACCACGACCCGCTGGATGGGCTGCTTGATGGGCCAGGCCTGGGCGTGGCTGGTTAAGGGCACGGCCAGGGTGGCCGCGGTGATGGTGAGCGCGAGAACGCACGCGAAAATGACTTTTATGCAGCCACTGTGACCGCCATGGCCCACATCGCCTATTCAGACCTCTCACGACCCGAAGCCCAACCGTTGGTGGAGCGCATCGTGGCCGAACGCGGCAGCGTGCCGCACCTGTACCAGATGCTGCTGCACAGCCCGCCGTTGGCCGAAGGCTGGCTGGGCTACCTGACGGCCGTGCGGCAGAAACTGTCGCTCAGCGGCGCGCTGCGCGAGCTGGTGATCATGCGGGTGGCCCAGCTCAACGGCGCGCCGTATGAGGCCGACCAGCACAAGCCCATCGCGCTGAAAGAAGGCGTGTCGCAAGCCCAACTGGACGCCCTGCCCGACTGGGCCGCCAGCAGCGCCTTCAATGCACAGGAGCGCGCGGTGCTGCAGCTGTGCGACACCATGACGAAGCACGTCCAGGTACCCAAGGACACGCTGCTGGCCGCGCAACAGCACCTGGGCGACCAACAGACGGTGGAACTGGCGGCCACCATCGCGGCCTACAACATGGTGTCGCGCTTCCTGGAGGCGCTGCACATCCACAGCACCGATTCGCGCTGAGCCTTCAGCCCGCGACTGGCTGAAGCACCGCTGCAGCCATGCGCGCCGCAGCGCCCCGGTGCTGTGCCGCGAAGGCACGTCCCCGCGCCCCCATGGCCTCGGCTTGGCCGCCTGTCAGCAAGTCCAGCGAGCGCCTCACGCCCGATGCCAGGCCGTCCACCCGCACGGCCGCGCCGGCTGCCAAAGCGCCTTCGGCGGCTTGCGCGAAGTTGAACGTGTGCGGCCCCATCACCAGCGCACAGCCGCAGGCGGCGGACTCAATGAGGTTCTGCCCGCCCAACGGCGCGAAGCTGCCACCCAGCAGGGCCACGTTCGCTGACGCGTAGTAGGCCGGCATTTCGCCCAGGCTGTCGCCCAACCACACATCGGCTTGAAGGGCGTCGGCAGGCGGTGTGTCGGCCCAGCTGCTGCGGCGGCTCAGTCTGAAGCCTGCCTGGGTGACGAGGCCGGCGACCTCGTCGAAGCGCTGCGGGTGGCGGGGCACCAGCAGCAGCAAGGGGCGCGGTTCGGGCACCGCGTGCCAGGCGTCGAGCAAGGGCACTTCTTCGCCTTCGCGCGTCACGGCGGCCAGCACCACCGCGCGGCCAGCGGCCGCCCGCCAGGCCCGGCCGCGCGCCAGCAGTTCGGGCTGGGGCTCCATGTCGAACTTCAGGTTGCCCAGCACCTGCACGTGCGTCGCGCCGGACGCTCGCAGGCGCGCCGCGTCGCCTTCCGTCTGCGCCAGCACGGCAGCAAAACAGGACATGGCCGGGTGCAGCAGGGCCGACAGCTGGCGGCCCTTGCGCGCGCTGCGCTCGGACAGGCGCGCGTTGGCCAGCACCATCGGCAAGCCGGCCGCATGCGCCTCATGAAGAACGTTAGGCCAGATCTCGGTTTCCATCACCACGCCCGCTGCGGGCCGGTGGTGGCGCAGGAATCGGCGCACCGCGCCCGGTGTGTCGTAGGGCAGCCAGGCCTGCGCATCACCTTCGCGCAGCAAGGCGCGGCCGGCTTCGCGGCCCGTGGCCGTGCCGTGGGTCAGCAGCAGGCGAAGGCCCGGGTGCTGCGCGCGCAGGGCTTCAATCAGCGGTGCGGCCGCGCGGGTTTCGCCCAGGGACACGGCATGCAGCCACAGCCGACCGGGCTGCGCCGCCCCGCCGCCAAAGCCCAGCCTTTCGCCCCACCAGCGGCCGTAGTCCGGCTCACGCCGTGCGCGCCAGGCCAGGCGGGCAAAGTAGGCCGGTGTGGCCAGCCGCAGCAGCAGCGAATAGGCGCCGCGGGCCAGCGCTTCGCGCATCAGGCGCTCGGTGCGCTCAGCGTGCTCAGTGGGCTGACGCGCCGACCTGCGCGTCCGGCTTCACGCTGCGCAGCGCGGCCATGAACTGGTCCTGGATGCGGTGCAGCGCTTCGTCCGTGTGGCCTTCAAAGCGCAGCACCAGCACCGGCGTGGTATTGCTGCCGCGGACGAGGCCGAAGCCGTCGGCAAAGTCCACGCGCAGGCCGTCGATGGTGCCGACCTCGCCGCCTTCGAACTTCAGGCGGCCATCGGCCACACGCGCCAGCAGCTCGGCCACCACGGCGTGGTGCTCGCCTTCGGCGCAGGAGACGTTCAGTTCCGGCGTGCTGAAACTGGTGGGCAGCGCATCCAGGAAGGCACTGGGGTTCTTCTCGCGGCTCAGGATTTCCAGCAGCCGCGCCGCGGTGTACATGGCGTCGTCAAAGCCATACCAGCGCTCGCCGAAGAACAGGTGGCCGCTCATCTCACCCGCAAAGGGCGCGCCGGTTTCCTTCAGCTTGGCCTTGATGAGCGAGTGGCCCGTTTTCCACAGCAGCGGCTTGCCGCCCGCCTTCTTGATGGCCACCGGCAGGCGCTGGCTGCACTTCACGTCGTAGATGATGGTGGCGCCCTTGTTGCGCTTGAGGATATCGCGCGCAAACAGCATGATCTGGCGGTCGGGGTAGATGATGTTGCCGCCCGCCGTCACGACGCCCAGGCGGTCGCCGTCGCCGTCAAAGGCCAGGCCCACTTCGGCACCGGTGGCGTGCACCACCTTGATCAGGTCCTGCAGGTTTTCGGGCTTGCTGGGGTCAGGGTGGTGGTTGGGGAAGTCGCCATCCACCTTGCTGTAGAGATCGATCACCTCGCAGCCCAGCGCGCGCAGGATGGCCGGCGCCGTGGCACCCGGGATGCCGTTGCCGCTGTCCACCACCACCTTCATGGGCCGCGACAGCCGGGCGTCGCCCACGATGCGCGCGGTGTACTCGTCCACGATGTCCATCTTCGCGCTGCGGCCGCGCTTGGCGGTGTACGACTCGCTTTCGATGCGGGCCTTGAGCTTCTGGATGTCGTCGCCGTAGATGGCGCGGCCACTCATCACCATCTTGAAGCCGTTGTAGTCCTTGGGGTTGTGGCTGCCCGTGACCTGGATGCCGCTGCTGCAGCCGTGCCGGGCACGCGTGGCGGCCACGTAGTACAGCATGGGCGTGGTCACCGCGCCCAGTTCCACCACGTCCAGCCCCGTGCTCTTCAGGCCGCGGATCAGTGCCGCCACCAGGCCCGGCCCCGACAGGCGACCGTCACGGCCCACCGCCACGGCCTTTTCGCCGGCCGCCACCGCCTCGGAGCCAAAGGCCCGGCCCAGGTGTTCGGCAAAGGTCTCGTCGATGTTCTTGCCGACGATGCCGCGGATGTCATAGGCCTTGAAGACGGTCGGGTCGATCTGCATGGGGGATGCCGGTTGGAGAAGACGGCGGGATTGTAGGCAGCGCCATTCGCACCACCGCCTGGCCACCGGGCGGCCATGCTCGCCATCCGTCGCCCCTCGACACCGGGCCGCCGCCCATGCTTCCTACACTGCGGCCATGCCGTTCGACCATGCCCCCCTGAAAGCCTCCTGGCAGTCCTGGATCACCAATGACGCCCGCCCACGCGCCGGCCCCTACTGGATGCAGTGGCTGTGGACGCTGCTGTTCTCGGCGGCACTGGCGGTGCTGTTCACGGTCGTCGGCTTCATGGCCTATGGCCGCGGCGAAGGCGCCTGGCGCAACCTGGCCGGCTGGGCCTACTGGTACGGCAAGAACTTCATTGTTTGCCTGACCATAGGGGCCACCATCCAGCTGCTGTTCGACCTGGGCCGGCTCACAGTGGCGCGGCCCGAGCGGGTGGCGCGCTGGCCGCTGGTGCTGCGCACCGTGTACTTCAGCGGTGTGCCCTTGCTGGGCGTGGTGCTGGCGTGGCCGCTGGGCCTGTGGCTGGCCGGGCAGAACGTGCTGGTGTGGTTCGGCAGCAGCGACGGGCGCAATGTCATCTTCGGCACGGTGCTGCTGTCGCTCTTGATCACCTTTCTGCTGCACCACTGGTTTGCCAGCAAGGCCGCGGAAGTGGACGCCGAACGCCGCGCCACCGAAGCGCAGCTGCGCCTGCTGCAGGCGCAGATCGAACCCCACTTCCTGTTCAACACGCTGGCCAACGTGCAAAGCCTGATGGACCACGACCTGCCCAAGGCGCGCGCCATGCTGGAGTCCTTCACCGACTACCTGCGCGTGTCGCTGGGCAGCTTGCGCAACGCGCACAGCACGGTGGACCAGGAACTGCACCTGGCCCGCAGCTACCTGGAGCTGCTGCACAGGCGCATGGAAGACCGGCTGCGCTTCGAGGTCAGCGCCGACGACGCGGCGCGCCAGCTGCCGCTGCCGCCGCTGCTGCTGCAGCCGCTGGTAGAAAACGCCGTGGTGCACGGGCTGGAGCCGGCCATTGCCGGCGGCCGTGTGCAGGTGAGCGCGCGCGTGGAAGGCCGGCAGCTGGTGCTGGAAGTGCGCGACGACGGCCGCGGGCTGAACGCCCCGCCCCGCGCCGGCACGCGCAGCAACGGCCTGGCGCTGGAGAACATCCGCCAGCGCCTGCTCACCCGCTACGGCAGCGCCGCGCAGCTGGTGGTGCAAGCGGCCGAACCCGGCACCCTGGCCCGCATCACCCTGCCCCTGGAGACACCCTTCCCATGACCACGGCATTGATCGCTGATGACGAACCCCACCTGGCGCGCGCCCTGCAAACCGCGCTGCTGGCACTGTGGCCGGCGCTGGACATCGTGCACGTGGCCCGCAATGGCTCGGAAGCTGCCGAGTGCATCGCGACCCTGAACCCGGACCTGGCCTTCCTGGACATCCAGATGCCGGGCCTCACGGGCCTGGAGGTGGCGCAAGGCATTGAAGGCGCCACGCGGGTGGTCTTCGTGACGGCCTACGACGAATACGCGGTGCAGGCCTTCGAACAGGAAGCCCTGGATTACGTGCTCAAGCCGGTGAAGACCGAAAGGCTGCAGCGCACGCTGGAACGTGTCAGGCGTGCGCTGGCCGCGCCAGCAGCAGACGGCAACGCGCCGCTGCTGGCCGCCTTGCAGAAGCTGCTGCCGGCAGCAGCGGCATCAGCCGAGCGCCTGCGCTGGGTGCGCGCCAGCGCGGGGGACCTGACACACCAGGTGGCGGTGGACGAGGTGCTCTTCTTCCGCGCCGACGACAAGTACACCTGCGTGCAGACCGCCA
>Ga0075163_10006012_pt1 | contig 16100 bp, 11 predicted proteins | sample JI1023141ADNA_FD_71478 | JGI IMG/M metagenome (GOLD analysis project Ga0075163, IMG submission 71478) | Wastewater effluent complex algal communities from Wisconsin, to seasonally profile nutrient transformation and Carbon sequestration -... | ecosystem: Engineered > WWTP > Effluent > Algae...
CAGGACCCTCAAATACTGCCCCTCGTTCCCCAGACGGCCGTTCGCCGACCTCGCAGCTGCCCGCGCCTGGGTCGAACAATTCGTCCACTGGTACAACACGCAGCACCTCCACAGCGCCATTCGCTTCGTCACTCCCGACGCCCGCCATTTCGGCCTCGACCTCGCTCAACTCGCACAGCGGCGCAAGACCTACGCCCTCGCCAAGGGCAGACACCCCGAACGGTGGTCACGTGCTACCCGCAATTGGGAGCCAATCCTGATCGTCACCCTCAACCCCGAGCGTGATCCGGTGGTCTCGGAGCCGGCGAAGCAAACTGCGTAAACGTTCAGGCGACAACTATCCTGAGACCTACCGGTCTTGCCCTTGCAATCCGTCGCGCGCTCGGCCAGCACGCGGGCCAGCGGCTTGGGACGGAGGAGCTGTTCACGGGTGTCATAGGCTTCGAAGGCAAATCCGTCCTGCACGTAGCGCATCACGGCGAGCACCTGCGCGCGCTTCGTCGGATGAGCTCGGGCGATCCCCGCGGCGATCTCGGCAATCTCCGGCGGCGGGTCGTCGCACTCGTAATATGGGCTCATCAAGCGCGCCACGGCGTCCCAATCGGGGAGCTCCGAGTACTGGATGTGCGGTCGGCTCTTTCGCCGCTTCTGGTCGGCCAGCGCCCTGGGTAACGCCGGCACGTCTCGGCTTGACCACACGAACTCGGTGTAGGTCTCATGCCTGCGCTGGGTCGGCTGGCCATCCACCCCGACCATGTGGATCGCTACACGGCGGTTCGGGAACAACAACCGGAGGCGAAGCCGCTGCACCAGCTCGTCACGAACAAGCGTCGCGGTCCCGCTGATCAAACCGGCGATCGCTGGATCGACCGGTTGGATATAGGTGTGCGCGACCTCCACGTAGTCGCCGATCTGGAGATCGACGATCCGATGCAAGAGCGCCGCCGGCTCCCCCTTGACGACGTGCGGTGGGCCGACCTCGGCCTCCTTGGCCACGAACTGACACGGCGTGGTCGTCGTGAACCACGGGTGGAGATGACTCCTCACTTCGCGGCCTCGATACACGTTGAGTGCGTGGACGACGACCTCGGTCCGGTCGTGCGCGAGCTGGAAGCGCATCAGCTTGAACGCTGTCACGTCCTGTTCGTGGCGCACGCGGTAGATGACCCGCATGAAGTGAGGCTGCCGGGGATCGGCGAAGTTGTGCTGGTCGTCGAGGAGGACGACCGCCGCCAGACCGTCGCAGGGGAGCCCGTGGGAGGGGCGATCGATCCAGTCTGGCAAAGGCCCGACGCTCCACTGCGGCCCTTTGCCAGTGTGTGAGGCGGATTCTTCGTCCTCCGACGCGGACAGACGGGGGAGCTCGGCGAGGGGAGGGGGAGGAGAGGTCATGATATCGTCCATTGCCGGCGAAATTAGGGGCTGTTCATGCACCGCCCAGCGCGGGTCCCCGCTCGGCCCATGTCAGGAGCTCGTCGAGCGCTGGGCAGAGCGACTGTCCCCAGTCTGTCAGGTGGTACTCGACCCTCGGGGGCACCTGTGCATGGACGACGCGCGCGACGATCCCGTCGTCCTCGAGTTGTCGCAGCTGTTGCGCGAGCATCTTTTGAGAGACACCGGGGGTCGCTCGCTCGAGCTCCGAAAATCGTAGCGTCTTGCCGCCGAACAGGTTGAAGAGGATGACGAGTTTCCAGCGACCCTCGAGCATCCGGATCGCCCGGGCGATGCCGTCGGCCGCAGATTCGGGCGTGTGTTCATACTTACCCACGGGTGAGCTCCTTACTTTTTCGTGCGTTCTTGATGCGTCGCCCGTCGCTGCTTATACACCTCGCATGTCCACGAGGGAACAGCAACCTCCTGACTTCCCACATCTATCGCGACCGACGCCGACGCTACGGCCCGCTGCTACGACGAGCAGGCCGTCATCATCCAGTGGCGCCACAGGCAGCCCCATCGACCTCCGCTACCGCTTCAACCCACCAGACTGGAGATCACGTCGTGGGCTCCGACCTCGGACTCACAGGCCAACTCGGCCGAGCCCGCGACGACATAACGAGTTAGCCTCTGAGACGACCCTCGGCGTGGATAACGAAGCATGAATACCTTTACGACCACATTCGTGCGCCGGGTGAAACCACGCAGCAAGATGTACGAGATGACATGCGACACCTTGTCGGGTTTCATCTTGCGCGTGCTACCCAGCGGGAAGAAGGTGTTCTTGGTCCGCTACCGGGTCAACGGCAAGGATCGCCGCGAGCGGATCGGCCGGTGGGGTCCGACCCTCACGGTCGACGTCGCAAGGCGTCGGGCCGCGATCATGTTGCGCGACGCATCCGCGTTGGACTCGCTCGCCGATGAGATTGAACAGCGAGAGACGATCCAGCCAGCCCGAGCCGCTCCGCCACGCCCCAAGCGCACCGTCCGGGAGCTCGTGAAGCGCTATATTGAAGAGTACGTCGATGTATACCTCAAGCCGAGAACCGCCGATAATTATCGCAGTCTCCTGGCTAAGATAATCGTGCCGAAGTTCGGTAAGCTCGACTATCAGAGCATCACCCGCGGCGACGTGATGGCACTTCACGCCAGCCTTGCGAGGACGCCGGGCAAGGCGAACACCGTAGCCTGCGTGATCGGCAGCCTCTATATTCGAATCATCGATGACTGGGAACTGAGCGACATGCGCAACCCGGCGACGAGAATCCGTCGCTTCCGGCACAAAAAACACGAGAGGTTCCTGAAGCCCGAGGAACGCCGTGCGGTGCACGAGGTCATGTTGAACGGGGTACGGACCCCATGCGGACGCAAGGGCCACCTCGACCCTTCGAGCGTCTGGGCGATTACTCTGCTGTGCCTCACCGGTCTCCGCCGAGACGAGATCCGCGACCTCAAGTGGGGAGACGTAGATTGGCAGCACGCATCCTTTCTCCTACGCGACACAAAGACCGGTCCGCGCAACGTGCCCGTCGCCGGGCAGGTCATGGACCTCTTACGGATGATCCATGACCACTGGGGGAACCCACAGGATGGTTATGTGGTCACGTCCCGCACGGGCAAGAGGTTGTCCAGCATCAACAGGACCTGGGACCAGATCCGCCAAGCCGCGGGCATCCCCGACGTCCGACTGCACGACCTCCGGCACTCGTTCGCCAGCGACGCGCTTATGAGCGGCGTTCCCCTTGCGATCGTCGGCGAGATGCTCGGCCATCGCCAAGCCTCGTCGACCCAGCGCTATGCTCACATCGCCAACGAAGCTGTCCGCCAGGGGCTGGAGACCACGACGGCTCGCATCGCGGGAACCGTCAGCATGATGCCGGAACTCGAGATCCCTCAAAGGCCCAGACGCACCAAAAACATCGCCGATAGCGACTCGTCTGGGCAGTAGGATGGAGCCCCACTGTCGCCTGTGGATGCGGCTTCCGGATCATGCGCGCAAACTGGCACTCCGGCGCGGCGCTTCCAGACCTCGCGGGGTCCAAACCGTGCTCACAGCACCTCGACACTCACCAGAATCTCGGTAGGGTCGTCGACGGCTGGCACCGAAAAAGTCAGTCGATACGTTTCACTCTTATCATCCTGAATGTAGAGCTTCGTCTCACCCACCGACAGCTTGAATTTCTCGTGCTCCGTGTCGGAGCTACCGACGAGATTCGTATTCGAGACCTTCTGCGTGAGCCCCGCATCCGCGAAGAACCCGGGGTTGGCATACCCATATGCGCTGAGGGTCTCCGGGTCATCCGCACTCGGACGTAGATCGCTCGGCGCCACGAAGAACAGGAGCGGCGCCCCTCCACCGGCATCGATCTCGTTCCCGCGGCGGTAGTAAAAATCCAGCCGCGCGTTGTTTTTCCAGTAGTTTCCGAGCAGGAACCCGGCGATCGTGTCCGCCTGCTCCTGCAAGTTGGGACGGATTGCCTTTTCCAGTTCCGCGCTGGTCATGCCGAGGGGGAGTCCCCTGAGCGTAAAAACCGGGTTCAGATCGCCCTCCTCAATCTCGGGGATACCGTCAGCCATCTTGATCATCGGATCAGCTGCATTAAAGTCGTGCATCGATTCTTGGCTGACGTCAAGGAACATTTCCCACAAGTATTGCTGCGGTGGCAACTTTACTACGTCATCGTTAAGTTGGTCCGCAAATGAGATCCACCCAGGCTGGTCTGGAAATTTACCAATGTCGACACTGCTCAGACAGTCGTTCGGGCTGGCAATATAACAATAAGAATACTCCCGACCCGCGAACGCACTATGGGCGGCATGAGCCATGATAAATTCGAGCGTCCATTGCTTCTGAGACCACACATACTGATCTCCGATAGGCGTTTTAGGAAGATTCAGCTTACACGCACCGATGTCAACGCCGTGTTCCCCGTCACAACTCGGCACAGGCGCGAGTGTTCCTGGTTCCGCTTGGCCATCAATCTCCATCAACTGAATTCGCAGGTCCATGGTGGGTTCTGCGGTGAGGCCCTCGAACCTAACGTTCTCCGGGTCCTCGAAGTCGAAAGCGAGCGGTGGCGGATGAATGCCGTCTAATGGATCGGTGTCTGTCACCGTATTCACGAACATCTCGCCAGCGCCAAGAGAAGCGTCGATGCCTTCGACGCGTCGAAGGTTACTCTCGGCGAGGAGAACTGTCCTAAAGTCGGAATTGAGCGCATCGCTGTGGGTCATGAAGTCCCCATCGTCTGGCTTCAAGATCCCGGGATGCCCAGACTCATCGTCCGGTCCGTATTTCACTGAGAACGGCTGCATGTCCTTCAGGGCGTCGTAGAGGCTAATCCCGAGGAACCCCGTCCCCTCGGATATCGATACGCTCGGGTGTGACGCAAATAAAGTGTCGATCAAGGTCGCAGCAAGAACGTCGATACCAACAATCGGGCGAACATGAATATCCGATTCCTTCGCCTCCATGGGAGCCACCATGTCGGCATCGTTAGGATCGAGGGGCTGTCTCATTATCTGAGTGCATGCATCGGCGGATTCCCCCTGTTCGCTAGGACAGAACAACATCGCGGCTACCACATCTTGAAGACTAAGCCTGCCAAAGCTATTATTATTAGACTCGTACAACGCTGCCGATGTATCCCAAATTGTCCCCCTCAGCCTCACATTGCGCGGGGTCGTCGTCAACAAACGAACGATCTGATACTCTGGCGATAGAAATCGCTCTGCTTCGGTCGCACCGAAGCTCTGGCCCAACCCCGTGACATTGCAATCGGGATCATAGGGCGCCGGGAGTTGATTGTCAGGTACCTTGACGTAGTCATCCCACTTATCGCCACATGCGTCGCGGATCCGCAGCAGGATTTCGTCGAGCATCGGACGGACGTCGAGATCGAGGAGATGGATCTCCTTCGCGGCCTTTTCACCGAATACCTCAAGCATCTTCGCCTTGTCCAGTTCGGCCTCTATCGGCGGAGGCGGTGTATCGTCGACGCGGAGCAGATACGACCCGGACTCTTGCGGACCTCCTGCGTCCTCCGTAGTGGTCGGTACACTCGACGCGGTACCTTCGGCTGAATCAGATTCAGCGCCAGAGCCTGTCTCGGCCGACCCCATGGTGAGCACCCCCCAGCCGGCTTGTGGAGGCGACTTGCAGGCGATCGGACCGAGAACCAGGAGCGCGGCGAGGCCGGTAGGCGGAGTATTGCTTCGGACGGTCATCTTGCCACGTGCCTCCGAACGAGAAGTTCGATCATATCGATGTGCAAGAAGATCACATTTTCCAAGCCTCCGACCGTGCGCCAGATCACAGCCAAGCCCCTGCCTGAACTCTGAACAGGGCGTCGGCTTGTTCAGATCGCCGGCCTTTGCCGATCGATGCGAGCGCTGTACCCTGACCTGCAACGACGCCCAGTGGCGGGGCTCGAATGCCCATGGCCTCCCCCGAAAAAGCCCTGTACGAGCTTCTGCTCTCGCTGTTCAGCAGCGACGGCCGGGCACTGATCCGGTTTCTCCGGTTCGGCGAGTACGGAGAGGCGGTCGCTGCCAATCTGCCCGGTGTCGAGGCCTCGGTCGCCACGATCGCCGATCGCGCGGTCGTGCATCTCAAAGCAATGGGGCTCGTCGGGACCGCCTTGTTCGATCGCCTCGCTCTCGAGTTTCCCGGCCGACGCGACGACATCGAGGCGGTCGAGCGACGATGGACGCCGGTCGTACAGCCGACGGGCGGGCCCGTCCGGGTCGCGCTTCGGGACGCCCAAGCGCGCAAGCAGGCGCTGGAGACCGCGGACGAGCCGACGACCGCGGTGGACGCCGAGATCCTCCAGCTCAAACGCGAAGCCCGGCGGGGCTCAACCCTCCGGCCGGGAACCGTCCTCGCCAGCGAGTACACGTTGCTCAATCAGGTCGGTGCAGGAGGATTTGGCACCGTGTGGAAAGCCCGGAGCCATCACAGCGGCGAATTTGTTGCGATCAAGATCTTGCACACCCACGAAGCCGCCGACACCTCGAAACGCGAGCGTTTTTTTCGCGGCGCGCGTGTGATGCAGCAATTCAATCATCCGACGATCGTGAAAATCCTCGACCCGGGGCGCACGGATGGAGAACATCATTTCTTCGTCATGGAGTTCGTCGACGGGATCAACCTCGACCGATCGATCCGCGACGGCGTCCTCCCATCGTCAAAAGTCATCCCTGTCCTGCTGGAGATCGGTCGGACGCTTGCAGAGGCGCACAGTCGCGGGGTGATACACCGCGATGTAAAGCCCTCGAACATCATCCTGGAGCGCGACGGTCGTCCACGTCTCATCGACTTCGATCTCGTCCGCGCGCTCGACACGACCGGCGGTACGCGCCAGGGGGGTATGGGCACCTTCGTGTACGCCGCCCCCGAGATGTATCAGGACGCCAACACCGCGGACGAGCGGGCGGATGTGTTCGGCCTCGGCATGACCGCCGTGTTCGCACTGTTTGGTCGTCCGCTCCCGCTCGAGGTGCTACGGAACGAGAAAGATGTATTTGCCGAGCTCGACTGCTCGGCCGCCGTGAAACACATTCTCGCCAGGGCGATCCGCTGGGACGCCGCGGCGCGATACGCGAAGATGCATGAGTTCTGCGACGTACTCGAGGAAGCGTACGAGCGCACACGCGAGCCCGCTCCGCCGCGATCCCTGACACCGCGTCGTGCGCTGACCCTACTTGCGGCCCTCGCCGGACTCTCTTTCGCGGCCGTGCTTGCTTGGCCCGAACAACCTGCATCCACGACACTCGGCGAGGCCGTCACTGACACGCGTTCGCGCGGCCAGCAACAGGACGCACCGCAGCCTCCGGCGGTCGTACCGGTCACACCTGGACCCACCGAGGAATCCGGGGATCCGACGATCAAACCTCCTCCTCCGAAGGCGTCCTCGACGCTCGATCGCACGGAGATAAAAACGACAGCGGCGGGTTCTTCACCTGGACCGGCAGGCCCCGAAACTCCCGCGAAGCCGTCGAAGGCCACCAACACAAAGACATTTCGGCCTCCTTCGACCGCGCCGCCGGCGGCGTCACCAGCGAAGGCCGAGAAGGCACGGATGCTCACGGCTGCCATTATCAGCGACATCGCCCGAGATTGTAACGAGAAGGACATGCCCGGTGAGGGTTGCTTCTACACGGTCAAGGTCAAGATCCAACGCGATGCAACGGGCACCATCGTAGGTGCCTCGCCGCTGGGACGTCATGCCTCGACGTCTATGGTGGAGTGCGTCCGCAAAGCCCTCATGAAGACCAGCTACACGACCGAGAGTACGTCCGGTGCAGAGATCGAATTCGCCTGCGAAGACACCTGAAATTCAGTCCGGAAAGACACAAACCGTAGTTGTGTCGATTTTATATTCCATCATTGTCTCCGGGCACGTCGTGTGCGTCACGAGCGCGCAGTACCTTGTCTCGGAGTCGACAATCGGCAGACATTCGACGACGAGCGAGGGGTCGATGTCGCCGAGCGGGCAATCCGACGGGTCGTCGGTCGCACAGGCATGCGAACAGAACAGCGGTTCGGGTGCAGCGTGTTCGACTGTGCGTTCCAGGCAAATAGTCTCATCGCGTGCGGCGCAGTCGCTAGGCTGATTGCATTGCGAGTACGGACCGAGTCCGAGTCCCTCCGTGCCCCAGCACGCCCACGGGCCGAGAAGTCCGAACAGCCAGATATTTACGCGGCTCTGCATGATGTATTTTAACACCTCCGTCGGCGCGAATTTCGCGTAGTATGCCCGACGCGATGTGGGTGGCGAGAGGAAAGTGGGCAGTACGAGCCGTCGCAGTCATCGCCACGGCCGCAGTCCTGATGTGGCGTTCGGATGCCGGCGCAGCCGCGCCCTGCGCCAAGGGCGTGAAAGCCGCAAAAGGACTCAACAACCAGGCACAAACCGCATACGACGCCGGAAAAAAGCTGGAGGCCGCCAAACTCTGGGAGGAGGCGGCTTCTACCTACCCGGTCTGCGCTGCTGGTCAGGTCCAGCGTCGGGTCGATCTGATCGAGGCGTCGATCGACGCATACCGAGAGGTGACTGACGCCGCCGACCAGATCGAGTGTAACGCCCCGGCCTTGCGGGCAGCGCGTTTGCTCGTGCGTCAGCGGGCCGCGCTGCAGAAATTCTCTGAAACCGAGCGTACAGCCAGAGAACACGTCACACGCCTCGACCAGAGGCTGCGAGCGCTCGATCCGACCACTCTGCGGATCGCGGGCATCCTCGAGAACACGCTGGCCCCGACGGCCGAACGCGATCTGGCAGCGACGCACGATATCATCCAAGCGACGATCGATCGATTCCCCGGATGCGAAGCCGACGTGCGTGAGTATTACGCGCAGGTCGCATTGCTCTCTTTCCCGCCGCCTGCGACGATACCCTCCTGTGCAGCCTCTGATGATCGAGCACGCGAGGATCTCGCTCGCATCCTGACCCTGCTCGGCGGAGCACAGGCGGGCGATTCCTCGGCGGTGAGCGGCGTACGAGAGCGACTCGCCGACTACCGAGGTGCAGGCTCGGTTGCGGAGAACGCCCAAGCTCGTGCGGCCGCGGCCGAGCATGCCAACGATGCTGCCGGTGCCCGACAGGCGTACCTCGCCGTCCTCGACGCCCTGCCGGAATGCGATACGTACCATGAGATGCGCGGGCGAGCACTGTTGGGCGCTCTTACAGCGCTCGCAACTATCGGCGATCGTGCCGCGCTCACCCAAGGTCTCGCACTTATCGATGATTTTCAGAAGGTCCAGAAAGCGAGCGCAGGTACTACGGCAGAGAACAACGCACTGGCTAGGGAGATCGAATCCCGTCGCAAGGATTTCGCAGCCGCGCTCGTCGCCCGGGATCGTCTACCACCACCCAAGAAGGTTCCAACGGAGACAAAGAGACCTGCCCCTAACAAGCGACTTATCACGGGAGTCGCCCTGACTGGCACGCTTTCCGGCGCACTTCTACTCACATCGGCACTGCTGACGCGAGACCTGAGACGAAAAGGCCCCGCGTACATGGAAATCGTTGACGCCTACACGCACCATGGGCAGAACCCATATATCGAAGGTGACCTCTGTTCGTCCGCAGCGTCGAACAGTGTCGACGCAATTGACGACGCTTGTGACCGTTACGCACAGAAAGTTCGTGTAACGATCGCCACGTGGTCCCTCACGGCCATCTCGGCCGTAAGCTCTGTCATACTGGGTGGATTGCTCGCACGCTCCTCGGCGAAGTTTCGTCGCGTGAACTTGGGCATTTCCCCTGGACCTCCGAATTTCATGGTCTCCGGCAGGTTCGTGTTCTAAGAGGGTGTCCCGCAGAGATGTCGCTCGGAATCTCTCGCAGGGGCGCGATCCATATGTGCTCATGAGACGCGGAAATCATTGGACTTCATCCCTGCAAACCGTCGACACATGATCGTGCGAACGGGGCGGGCTCGACGGCGGAAGTTCGTTGGCCTCCTTGAGGCGCCAGGACTTGCCGGCGCTCTGGACGATCTCGACCCGATGACAGAGGCGGTCGAGGAGTGTGCCGACGCAGGACGCGTCTGGAAGACGGCGGCCCACTCGCTAAAGGGGCGATTCAGCGCCTTCATGTATCGCTGGGTGACGCCTTCGAAGAGCAGATCGGCGTAGCGATTGGTGTACGGCAGATAGCCGAGCTTGTCGATCACGAGCAACGCCGGTGTGACGTAGCGATGCAGACGACGGCGGAGCGCGGCGGCGCCGTCCTGGGCGTGGAGGTCACCAAGCATCGCGGACGCGGTGGTGAAGCGGGCCGTGAAGCCGTGCATGACGGCGTGGTGGGCGAGATTCTGGGCGAGCATGGTCTTACCGACGCCGTTGGGACCGAGCGCGGCGTCGAGTTCGGCGGCGCCGCACTGGTTCGACACGCGGTCGCACGTGACCCTATTTACCTCCCTGGACACCGGAACAGCAGACGTGTAGGATCGAGCCAAGGCTGATGAGGATCCTCGCCGATCGTTTCGTGCTCTCCGATGGTCAACCGCGAAGGGGGGGGATGGCCGAGATCTATCGCGCGGTCGACCATCGCGACAATCTCAGAGCTGTCGCCGTCAAATTCATGGACGGTTCTCGCGTTCGGGATGACAGAATTCTTCGCGAGGCTTTTAGTCGGGAGCTGACCGCGCTCAATGCGCTAGATCACCGGAACATCGTAAAGATCATTGACTTCGATCCCCGTCACGACCCTCCTTATTTGGTGCTCGAGTGGTTAGAGCAGGACCTTAGTACATACCTCGAGACTACCACCATCCGGGGTTGGGATGATTTTTACGACAGGATAGGATGTCCGGTTCTCGATGCTCTCGCCTACGCCCTGACGAAACGTCTCACTCACCGAGACCTAAAGCCGGGCAACGTCCTAATCGACAACGATGGAACACCGAAGGTTGCCGATTTCGGAATCTCGAAGTTCTACCATCAGGGTCCGGGAGGCATCACGCTCGCAGCATTCAAATCGGAGCCCTATGCTCCTTTTGAAGAGCTCAGCTCCTACGAATCGCGGGATCCGTTCTCATTCGCGGTTCTCGCCCTACGATGTCTTACGGCACGCAAATTGAGTACACACGAGGAGGTCGCAACCGCGCTCGGAGGCTTCTCCGACCCACCCGAGGTCCGGGACGTTCTTCTCCGCGCACTTCACCCCGAACCGCTGTCACGCTTTGCCAACGTCGTCGAGCTCCAGAGCGCGCTTGAAAAGATCAGAGCGGCTGGCCGAGTTCAGAGGAAGGGCCAGCGGGTTTGCCATGTCGTCGTGTTCGCTCAGGCGCTCGGCCGTCTGAGTTTGCAACTCGGCGAGCATGACGAGAACAAGACTCGCCGCCTGCTTGAGCAAGATATAGCCGAATCCTGCTCCTTCTTTTTCTGGCGGGATAGGGAATCCGGAAGGAAGGTGGCTCGGCATTTTCTGGTTCGAACAGCGCAGTTTGGACTCAGGCTCGCCGTCAGCGATAAGTCGGGCGATCACCTGGTGCTACAGAGCGCATGGCTGGACGACTCCAACGGAGCCCACGGTGACTTTGGCTTCCATGCACCGATCACGTTTCGTTTCAGTCGGCCTCCACCTGGGACTGACGGGATCACGGTAATCCGATGGTTACTCGACGCCGTTGAACAGCACGAGCTAGACGACGAAGACGCGCGACGGGCGCGGAAGGAAGAGGAGGTGTTGCGCGAGTGGGCCAGTACTCTTCGATTCAGGCAGTATCTAGAGGAGAGCCGCCACGCCCCCATATCATATGACGAGTACCGAGTAGAAGGTAACCGTGTAAAATTCTCTGTAGCATCGCTACCGGACGGTGTTGTGCTCGAACAACCACGCATGATCCGGCACGATCAGCGTGTCGTGCTGTCGGGCGTTGTTGACGACATCGCAGTGGATCGTCTTGTTCTATGGGTCGAAAAGGGCGTTATCGAACCGCCGCCGCCCAGCAAAGGACAGTTAGTCATTGATGACCGTGCGAGCCGCGTCGCGATTGACAGACAGAAGGCCGCTCTCGATGCTGTTCGCTACGGGCGATGCGTCCGTCCATCGCTACGAACGTTCATCCTCGACCCGAAACAGTCACAGGCGCCTTCGCATATTGATGCCAACGATGTTAAGTGGATCCATGCGCAGTTCGACGATGACAAGAAAGCGGCCGTCGCGAAGGCATTGGGCGCCTCCGATATTCTTGTCGTCCATGGACCGCCGGGGACGGGCAAGACTGTTTTCATCACCGAATTGATCGCGCAACTTCTGGAGCGAACCCCCGACTGCAAGATTCTGCTCACTTCACAGACGCACGTCGCGTTAGACAACGCGTTGGAGCGGCTCCACGGACTGCGCCCGACAGCTCGTCTCCTTCGCGTCGCTCAACGAGACGATGAGCGCGTCTCGGCCAAGGTGCAGGACCTGACGATCGATAAGGTCGCAAAACGCTGGCAGTCTGATATTGCCAAAGCGTCGGAGCTGTTCCTATCGACCGCCGCTTCTAACTTGGGCGTGCGCCGTGAGGATATCGCGCTTGGTATCGCTGCTGGCCGACTGCGAGCAGAGTCTGCCGAGCTGGACTCGATACAGGCTCGATTGAACGATTGCGAGAAGATCATCTCGGCAGCCGAGCAGAAACTCGAGGAAGCTAAGGTTGGGAATGTCGCAGATGAATACGCTGAAACTAGTGAAGAACTCGACGTGTTTCGTGAGCAAGTTCGAGAGCTCCGCGAACGTCAGAAGACTGTCGGTACCCGACGCCGTGAGGCGGCTCGAGAACTCGCTGCCTGTGGTGAGATCGGTGCTCAGCTTGCCAAGGCGACTACGAGCGAGCTCGCCGAGTGGGAGCATGGACTTCTTGAAGGGAATACGGCCGACCGGAAATTCCATGATCTCATTCGTCTTGCTGAGCAGTGGCAGCTTCGCTTTGGGCGGTCTCGTGAGTTCTACGCCGCGATGATCGCAGACTCGTCGGTCGTTGCCGGCACGTGCTTGGGCTTCGCGCGCATTCCAGGAATGCTTTCCGCCGAATTCGATATTTGCATCGTGGATGAGGCTTCGAAGGCGACGGCAACTGAACTTCTTGTACCTCTCTCACGTGCTCGTAGATGGATCCTCGTCGGGGATCCCAAGCAACTCCCTCCGTTCGTCGAGGATTTGCTCGACGATCCGGACCTCTTGAAGGACTACGATCTCAACCGGGAATCGTTCCAGACCACACTGTTGGATCGCTTCGTGGCGGCGCTTCCGGATGTATGTATTGCTTCGCTAAAAACTCAACACCGAATGGTCCGACCAATCGGCGACCTGATTAGTGCGTGTTTCTACGGAGGTACACTCAGGAGCGTCCGCGACGAAAGAGATGAATGTGTAAAGCTTGTGATGCCGGAGCCGGTAACGTGGTTGACCACTGCCGGAATCCGGCATCATGACGAGACTGAGTCCAAAGGCTCTTTCAAGAACATCTGCGAGGCTCGGCTCATCGGGCAATGGCTGAAACGCCTTGACTTCGTTGCGAAAATGTCGGACCACACCTATCGGGTGGGCGTGATCACCGGGTACGTTGGCCAGTGCACCGAGCTGCGCCGCGTGGTGGCATCGCTACAAAGCGACCTCTCGACGCTGTCCATCGAGTGTAACACGGTAGACGCGTTTCAAGGACGTGAGGTCGACGTGTGTGTCTATTCAGTCACTCGCTGCAATGACCACGGCGTGATCGGGTTTCTGCGCGATGAGCGGCGGATGAACGTCGCGCTTTCTCGTGGGCGTACTGGACTGCTGATCGTCGGCGATCACCTCTTCTGTCGCACTGCGAAAAGCCCGAATCCGCTGCGCACAGTTGTAGAGTACATCGAGGATCACTCGAACGGCTGCACGGTCATAGCAGCGGAGGCGGGCAAATGACGCCCGACGAAGTCGCCAGGCGCCTTGATAATCGCGCTGGCTACGAGCTCATTACGTATCGGGAGGTTGGCCTCCCGGTTTTTGGAATCTACGCCACCGCGCTTTTGCAGGAGCGGCAGGAGCGTAGCTGCATTGAGGAGTTCACGCTTCGTGCGCTATCCGCTGGACTCGACACGCCGTTGCAGATCCAGGGGCTCCTCGGTCTGCCTCAGAGCATCATTGACACGACGCTCGCGGACTTAGTTCGGCAGGAAGCTGTTCGAACGACGACTGGCCGCGATCGACTGTCCTTGACCGAACGCGGTAAACAGATCGTCGGCGATGCGGAACTGCTGTGCCCGTCGGAGCAAAGCATCTGGTTCCCTTTCGACGGGCTACTTCGCCGGCCAAAGTGGTATGGCGGAGTGATCTTCCTGAAGCCGAACGAGGCAAGGGAGCTTGGCATTCCGCAAATTAAGGCAATCCCGGCGCGCGCTCCGGAAGCAGACGAATTGTCCGCAGCAGAGGTTTCGGAGGTGGTGCGAATGGCGGCGGGTGTCGCCAGGGGGGAGCGGGAAGTCCTCCGGGTAGTGACGATCGAGAAGCGTTTCCGTCAGTTCTTACCTGCGGTGGCACTAGTGTACCGAGCGCTGCAAGGGGATGAAATTCAAGTTGGGTTCGCTATCGATGGTCGGCTCTCGCAGGAACACGAACTCGCCTTTGCACGGGGCGGAGGACTCGAACGCCAGCCCATCTTCGAAAGCCTCCGAGAGAAGACACCCCTCCCACTGGATGGACTCCTGTCGGGCAGGGTAGCGGTGTTGGTTGAATCCGCCGAGGCGCAGCGAAGTAAAGCGGCTCGCGTAACGACATCGCGATCCGCCTTCGACAAGGCAGCGCTCGCCGTAGTGACCGCACAGTCGGGGAGCCAGCGGGCAGAGGCTGTCGCCGCCGAGAAGAGGGCTGAGGAAGATCTAGCTCAGGCCGAGGTCGATTTCCGGAAGACTCCGGTGCGACCGTTGCCCGTGTACGAACATCCAAAAATCCTTGATGACGCGCTCGCTACTGCGACGCGACGACTTCTGATTGTGTCGCCATGGATCCGGAAAGCCGTGGTTGACGAATCATTTCTACGCGGCCTTCGACGCGCATGTGGACGAGGAGTAAGCATCTCGATTGGCTTCGGTCTGGGGGACGATCCGGGGGAGAAGCCGTGGGACGCGGAGGCCAGGGGGAAGCTCGAAAACCTTTCGAAGGAGCTGTCGCTGCTTAAGGTACGCCGCCTCGGCGATACTCATGCGAAGATTTTAGTCAAGGATGCGGACTTCTTTGTCATTACTAGTTTCAATTGGCTATCGTTCCGAGGAGATCCGTCCAAGCCATTCCGAGAGGAATGGGGAACCATGGTGCGCGACTCCGCGCTCGTGGACGAGTTCTATACCGAGATCATGAAGAGGTTCGACGGGGCCGACAAAGGCTGAGTCGCAACGTTGCAAGAAGCCGTTCTCTGTCTTCTGTACTTCTGGTCGACTCTCATTTGTTATCACGGAACAGATGTATTATATCTAGTAGATAAATGGAGACAGACCTCGGTGGATGTGGGTCGAGGACCCTTGAGCATCTTCGATTTCAAACGTTTCTCCGACCAGGCGCCCATTTGTCATGTGGTCTTCTTGGGTGCGCATGCCGCGCGTGGCCTCCTCAGTCGAGGTAGCAGGAACGCAATGGCCGCGCGATGGTGGGCAGTGACTCGCCGAGTCCATCCATCTTAGGATATGGCAAGGGGTAGGGTCTTGAGGCTTCGTTGCTGTGGACGCTTTCGCGCAGGCGTGTTAGTGCTCTTATCGTCAGGCGAACGGGCGCGTGCACAGGAGCACGTGCCGTGATCACGAAGATCGACCTTCGTCCCTACCGCAACAAACCCGACACCTGGGAAGCGGACATCACCATGCTCATCCAAGGCCAGGAGGTTCGCCGGCGATGGAAGTCGCCGATGCCCTCGCGCACGGCCACCGAGAGATGGGCCCGCGAGAAGGCCATCGGGTTCCTCGCCAACCGGGCCAAGCCCAAGGAGGAGCAGAAACCACAAGAACAACCCAAAAAAGAGATCCAGACCTTCAGGGAGTTCGCCCCCTACTGGATGAACAAGTACGTCGTCGCCAACCGCCTGCGGGACACCACGGCGGAGGACTACCAGGGGGACCTCGACGCCCACCTGCTCCCGTTCTTCGGCGACCTCCGGCTCGACCAGATCGACGCCGACAAGGTGCAGGAGTGGAAGGCGGA
>Ga0075163_10006013_pt1 | contig 16100 bp, 14 predicted proteins | sample JI1023141ADNA_FD_71478 | JGI IMG/M metagenome (GOLD analysis project Ga0075163, IMG submission 71478) | Wastewater effluent complex algal communities from Wisconsin, to seasonally profile nutrient transformation and Carbon sequestration -... | ecosystem: Engineered > WWTP > Effluent > Algae...
AGAAGGCGCTGGCCGATGCGATGCGGAAACTGGCAGCGGAACACGATTTGCGACGCCGGATGCAGGAGGCGGCCGTTGCGAAACGCGCGCAACTCGGCTGGAACATTTACGGCGACCGCTGGGCGGCATTGCTAACGACCCTCGGATGCTAATCATCCTCACCACTCACCCGATTCAGTATCAAGTGCCGCTCTGGCAGGCGCTGGCGCGTGACGGGCGCGTGCCGTTCGAGGTCTGGTATCTCAGCGATCACGCGACGCGCATGAGCCACGACAAGGAGTTCGGCACCAACTTTGCCTGGGATCTGGACATGCTCTCCGGTTATCCGCATCAGTTCTTGAAGACGCCTGCGGATGTCACGCCCGCATCGTTCTGGAAGTGCCGCCTGGACGAGCGGCTGCGAGACAGACTCCGCGCGTCCGGCGCGTCGGCGCTGTGGATTCAGGGCTGGCAGGTCGCCGGCTATTGGCAGGCCGTGCGTGAAGCAAAGGCCGCAGGCGTGAAAGTCTGGCTACGCGGCGAGAGCAATGATCTGGCACCGCCGCCTGCCCCGTGGAAGCGGATCGTGAAGCGCGTGCTACTTGGCTGGTTCTTCAGTCGGGTGGACAAGTTCCTCTGCATCGGTCGCGCGAACCGCAGACTCTACGAGAGCCACAGGATCGGGGACGAGCGATTGCTTTCAGCTCCCTACTGCGTGGACAATGATCGGTTTCAAACGCAGGCGGAGAGCGTCAGGGGGCAGAGGTTAGAGATCAGAAAGCGGTGGGGCATCGCTGATGATGCGTTCTGTGTTTTGTTTTGCGGGAAGTTCATTGCGAAGAAGCGTCCGATGGATGTCGTGAAGGCGGCGACGTTGCTGATGACGGACAAGCGCCTGCCGAATGTGCATCTGCTCTTCACCGGCTCAGGCGAACTCGGCGGCGAGCTGCGCGCGAATTGCCGGGTCATTTTTGATGCGGAGAATCCGAAATCCGAAATCCGAAATCCGAAATCCGATCTGCCTCCAGCATCATTCGTGGGCTTTTTGAACCAGACACAAATCTCCGAGGCGTATGTGGCGGCGGATTGTCTGGTGCTGCCGAGCGATCCCGGCGAGACCTGGGGCCTGGTGGTCAATGAGGCGATGGCGAGCGGACTGCCTTGCGTGATCAGCGACCGTTGCGGCAGTGCCGAGGACTTGGGCGCGCGATCACCAAATCAAGTCTTTCCGATGGGCGACATCACGACACTGGCGGACCGAATTCACAAGCTGGCGCAGACCCGACCGGACCGGGCCTCGATCCCGGCCCTGCTCGATGATTTCTCATTCCAGCGCAGCGTCCAATCCGTGGCGGAAGCCTACGGCGCGCTGGCCCAAACCTGATCCGTGACGACTCATGCAAGCGAAGAACACCGAAAATCCCGACGATGTGCTCAAGGACTACGACGAATGGCACCGGCACATGAAGAGCGCCGGTGAGTCAGCCACGCCTCTCGATCACCCGTGGTATGAGTCCGTCTATCGTGAGATTCGTCACTACACCGCGTGCCGCGTGCTGGAGGTCGGCTGTGGGCGAGGCGGCTTTGCGACCTGGCTGTCAAAGAACGCGCCGCAGTTCAAGATCACGGCGCTGGATTTCTCAGGTGCGGCCATCGAGATCGCGCGTGAGACAGCGTCGGCCCAAGGCGCGGTGGTGGAGTTCATCCAAGGCGACGCCCAAGCGCTACCGTTTGAGCGCGACTCATTCGATCTGGTCATCAGTTGCGAGTGCATGGAGCACGTCCCCGTCCCAGCAAAGATGGCCTGCGAGCTGGCGCGCGTACTCAAACCCGGCGGCAGGCTGGCGCTCACGACCCCTAGCCAGTTGAACGGAATGCTGATCGGCTGGGCGCACTGCTACCTCACGGGCCGCCCCTACAACTCCGGCGCAGGCGTGCAGCCGCACGAGAATTTCTATTTCTTCTGGACCGTGCGCCGCTACCTGCGACAGGCCGGCCTGGAAGTCGATCGAATGGAAAGCTCCACCTTCCAATGGCTGCTGCTGCCGCGTGTCGATCCGGCAAAGCTTTGCACGCTCCGCTTCAAAAGCGGATGGGCGCAGGCACTGGCTTTCCCATTCGGACTGCAGTTTTCATTCTTCGCACGGAAGCCGCGCACTGAGCACCCATGAGGGCAATGATCATATGCGGCGCCGGCATCCTTTCCGGGAAGGAGATGATGGCGCTGGAACTCGGGAAAGGTCTGCGTGATGCCGGACACGCCGTCAGCTATGTTACCAGCCTGTGGGGTGACGGACGATTTCGCTCCAGGCTGGAAGAACTCGGATTTCCAATGGCATGCGTGAGGATCGGCTTCATCTCCGCCACGTTGAAGCTGGAGTGTCTGCGCATGACGGCCGACCAACTGATCCGGGTGCCTGGCTTGTGGCTCGACTATCGCAGGTTTCTGGGCGCGCAGGCTCCCCAGCACATTTTTCACACCAATTGGCATCACCTGCTGGTGCTGTGGCCATTTCTGAACTCCAACAGGGACTGGTTCTGGCTGCATGACGTTGTTCCCGACAAACCTCACTACCGAAAACTGTTCGTCGCGCTGTCGAGGCGGATGCGTGGTTTTGTTCCCGTATCGAATGCCGTCATGGCATCGCTCCTGCGCGTGGGCATCCCCGAGGAAAAGATTCACGTGATTCACAACGGACTGACGAATCCCGTGCCCGAGGACAAGACTCGGGCGCGAGACTGGACCGGAGTGCGCATCGGTGTCGCTGGTCAGGTTGCGCCATGGAAGGGACAGCAGGATTTGCTGGAGGCCTTCGCTGTCCTCGGCAAAAAGTACCCAGGCATCGAGTTGCATCTCTTCGGAGATGGGGTGCCCTCATTTGTGGCAGAGTTGAAGCAGCGCGCGGAAGTCTTGGGCGTGGGACATCAATTGGTTTGGCACGGTTTTGTGAGGGATCGCGCCGAGATCTACTCACAAGTGGACATTTGCGTCGCGCCAAGTCGCGCAACCGAAGCCCTTCCGACGGTGGCGATTGAAGCCGCCTTCTTTGGACTGCCCATGATCGCCACCCGCATCGGCGGACTGCCTGAAATCGTGGAGCACGGCCGAACTGGATTTCTATTTGAACCGGAAAGCGTCGATGAACTGACGGCGAGACTCGACGAACTCCTCTGCAGCGCTGAACTGCGCGACGTCATGGGCAAGGCTGCTTGGCAACACGCCCGAATGCACTTTGGCCTCAGCCGATTTGTCTCCGAGTTTGAAGATCTGGCCCTCAAATGAACACACCCGCTCGCTTCAACTCGTCACCCGCACTGAAATCCCGGGATGCGTCAATTCACTTTTCTCCCTCGTAAGCCATGCTACATACCGCCCATCAGTTCCGCCACACCAGCGACCGACAAACTTGGAGATTTTTGTGCAACTCTTGAACGATCCGATGGTGCGCCGCCACCAAGCAGCGGCCAACTCCCTAATCAGGGGACCGAACACCAGAAACCTCCTCGTGAGAAACCAATCTACAATCGCCCAACAGACACGAACAGCGGAGGCGGCACCTCGATGAAGATCGCCATTGTCAGCCGTGCCGAGAATGTCTCGGGCAAGGAGATCATGACCCTGGAACTCGGGGAAGGCCTGCGCAGCGAGGGACACTCGGTGCAGTACGTCACCAGTTTCTGGAACGATGGCACCTATCAGAGGCGTCTTGCCGACATGGGGTTCGATCCCATACTCGTGGACCTCGGTTCCATCTCCGCAACGCTGCGCTGGGACTGCATCCGCATGACGCTCAAGCAACTGGCCCACCTGCCTGTGCTATGGGCCGAATACCGGCGTTTCCTGCATGGGGTGAACCCTGAAAACGTGATTCACACAAGTTGGCACCATTTGCTGGTGCTGTCGCCTTTGCTCAGATCCAGGCGCGATTGGTACTGGATTCACGAGGTACTGCCGGACAAAGCGCACTACCACCGTGTCTTCAAATGGCTGTCAGGACGTCTGAGGGGGTTCATCGCCGTCTCAAACGCGGTACGCGAGTCACTCCTCAAGGCGGGAATCCCCGGTGATAAAGTGAGCGTCATCCACAATGGCCTGCGGGATCTGACGGGCGGAGGGGACGACCGGCCCAGACATGCGGGGGGAATCCGAATCGGAATCGTGGGTCAGGTGGAGGAGTGGAAGGGTCATCATGATCTGCTGGCCGCCTTCGCACGAATCTCGAGCAAACACACGGACGCCACCGTGCATGTTTTCGGAGCGGGATCGGCGACGTACTCGAGTCGGCTGAAGAAGCAAGCCAACGATCTCGGGATCTCCGATCGCGTCATCTGGCATGGGTTCGTCGATGAACGTGCGCGCATTTATCGTGAGCTAGACCTGTGCGTCGTGCCCGTGCCCCTCCGGGCAACGGAAGCCCTGCCCACCATCGCGATCGAAGCGGCGTTCTTCGGACTGCCCGTCGTTGGATCACGCTGCGGCGGTCTTGTGGAGATTGTCGAAGACGGGAAGACCGGTTTTCTTGTGGAATCCGGCAATATCGACCAACTGAGGGCACGCCTGGGTGATTTGTTGGCGGACGAGAACCTGCGACATACCATGGGGCAATCCGCACGCAAGGGAGCGGAGTCGCGCTTCGGCCACCGCCGCTTTGTTACTGAGTTTGTGCAGTTGATGTCTGCCCGAGTTGCCGAGACCACGAAATGAACCGTATCTCTTCAATCATCATCCCCCTCGTCGCATGAGTTTTGGCCCCTACAGAAGCGAACCGGTCGCCCACCCAATGGCCACCGCCGTCCCAACGAATGGAGTGGTCCTCAACCAGAACATGCTGCGCCCGACCCCCTTCATCCAGCCGGTGGCGGGATGGGTATGGCTCCTCGCCTTCATCGGCATAGTCTGGGGCCTGACGACGCTCTACCCCATGCTCATCGCCGCCTGCTGCCTCGCTCTGCCGATAATTGCCAGCCTTCTCCTGTTCAAAGGGGAATCTCCCGTCTTGTTCGCGTGCTGCGCCATGCAGTGGCTGCAAGCCGTGACGGCCGTCTTCTATTCAGGCTTCCACGGGGCTCGGATGGAAAGAATCTTGCTCTACCCAGAGCTCGAGGAAGCCACATGGCTGAGCCTTTTCAGCGTGGTTGTTCTGGCGATCGGAATGAGACTGGCCCTCGAATCCCACGGACGGGGTGCGGTGATGGCACTCAAGATGGAGCATAATCTGGAGAAATTATCCGTCTCCCGCCTGTACCAAGCTTGGTGGGTCTCGTTTCTTGTCGCCTCATCCGTGCATGCAATCGCTTGGAAACTGGGTGGGTTCCGCCAGTTCGCCACGCCGATCTTCAGCATCAAATGGATTTTCTTCTACCTATTCGCCTATCGGGTCCTGGCAAGAGATGAAGGATACCGATCTCTCGTCATTGCCGTCCTTGTCGAGTTTATCAGCGGATTCACGGGCTTCTTCGGCAGTTTCAAGGAGGTGCTCATGATGTTCATCATCGTGTTTGCCACCTTGAATAAACCCCTCAGTCTCCGCATTCGCGCCATGGTTATAGTCACCGTCGTCGTCGGTTTTGCTGCCTCCATCACATGGTCCGTGGTCAAGATGGAATACCGAGACTTCCTGATTCGTCGCTGGGGCACGGCGGGCGGTGCCGACTTCATGACGCGACTGGAGGCCATGAAGGATCTGGCCACGCGGATGGACGCACGGAAGGTGGAGGAAGGCTTTACCGCCCTCGTATCGCGCGTGTCCTATATCGGCCTCTTCGGTAGCACGATCAGTTGGGTGCCAAAGTCGGAACCTCATTCACATGGGGAACTGTGGGCTGGGGCCATCAAGCACGTTGTCATGCCGCGAATTCTGTTCCCCAACAAGAAAGTCTTGGATGACTCGGAACGCGCCCGAAGATTCACTGGCATCCGCCTCGCGGGTGCCGAGGAAGGAACCTCCATCGGCATCGGATACATGGCGGAGAGTTACGCGGATTTTGGGAGATACGGGATGTTTGTGCCCATCCTCTTGCTCGGATTCCTGATGGGCCGAATTTACAGAGGCTTCTGCGCCAATAAGCACTCCGCCCTTCTTGGCACCGCGATCGCGACGGGCGTCCTGTTCTCTCTCATTCTCGCCTTCGCGACGTCGAATGTGAAGATCATGGGATCACTCATCACCCTCTGGCTAGCCTACACCGCTCTGAACCACATCTGGGGCGCTGCCTTTATTCGCTGGGCAAGCAGGCAATGACATGGACCGAGAGTCAGCCATGCTTCGTGCACGGAGAATTTTAAATCGGATGTCAGTCCACGAATGAGTAAAACATCGGATCAGGGTTCCGCACGAATCTGGGGTTTGGACACCATGAGGTTCTTCGCGGTGCTGTGGGTGGTTTTCAGCCACTGCGGCTATCCTCCCCTAACCGAAGGAATCGATAAGGGCACTCTTCTCGGGAAAGCCATCCAGGGCATCTACGGCAACATGTTCGCCGGAGTCCCGGCAGTGATCGTGTTCTTCGTGATCTCGGGCTTTTGCATTCACTATCCGCATCGGATTGCAGGCTCTTTCTCTCTCGTGCCGTTCTTGGCAAGGCGTTACCTGCGAATTGGCATTCCCTTGGTCGGCGCGATTCTGCTGGCGAAGCCCTTTGGCATCAATCTCGCACTGTTTCAGAACTCCATCCTCTGGAGCCTCCTCGCGGAACTCATCTATTACACGCTCTACCCAGTCTTGCGATTGCTCCGCGCACGGTTCGGCTGGGGGAAGATCATCGCAGCGTCCATGATCGTTGCTTACGCCGTGGTCCTTCGAGACCCGACAGCCAAGGACTATTCCCCCTTTGGGCCGCCCCTGGCTTGGTTGGTTGCCTTCCCTTGCTGGCTTTTGGGATGCTTGCTAGCGGAGGTCAATTTTGATGCCACGATCCTCCAAGTGACCCGGTCACAAGTCTGGCGCTGGCGCCTTGGCATCTGGTTTCTGAGCAGTCTGTGCAGTTTCCTGCGCTTCCATTCGCCTGCGGGCTATCCCTGGACCCTAAACCTGTTCGCCATCGCGGTCTTTTTCTGGCTCCGCGTGGAGATCATCGGATTCCGCCAACAGAAAGGAAGCCGCTGGCTGGAGTGGGCCGGGTGCTGGAGTTACTCCGTCTATCTGATCCACTTGATCGCCCACAAAGCCTACTGGCTGCTGCATTTCCCAAACCTGGGATTCAATCTGAACTGGTGCGTGCAGATGCTCGTCATTCTCGGGTTTTCCTATCTGTTCTACCTAGTCGTGGAGAAACCGGGCCACCACATCGCACGTCATCTGGGCCGCTTGCTCACTCCGCGGAAGAATCCCGCAGCGTTGTCCGCCGTCTAGATCACCACCCAGTTGCGGCACCCTCTGCGTTCAGTTTCCCAATGACGGATATCCATCGAGACTTTTGACTTCGCCATCCGCCCACCACCCCGAGACTGGTGCGATCACCCGGCTACTCATTTACCGCTTTGGGCAGATCGGCGACACGATAGCCGCCCTGCCCTCGCTGTGGCACTTGAGGCGGCACTTTCCTCACGCACAACTCACCCTCTTGAGTGAGATACCTCAAGGCGGCAATGCGCTCCCGCCTGAACTCGTCTTGCCCGCAGAGGGCCTGATCGATCAGCATCTCAAATATCGAGGCGGCACTTCCATTGGTAATTTGGCATCTCTCGCCAAGACAATTTTGCTTCTGCGCCGCTCGCGGTTCGACGCCGTCGCTTATCTCCTTCCAACCATCCGCTCCGAGAGACATCGAAAACGTGATGCTTGGTTCTTCCGGCTCGTCGGAATCAAGCGAACGCTCGGGTTTGACGGTTATCCAATCGACCCGTTCCCGAGGAATGGCAAAGGTGCCCTCGGAATCGTCCCGCACGAAGCCGACGCGCTGCTTTACCGTCTGGCCAAGAGCGGGCTGCCTGTGGTCCCGGCTGGCGAAGGCTGCATGGACCTGCAAATCACGGCTGCTGAACAGGCGCGCGCTGATCAATGGTTTGCGCAGCATCGCGGCAAAGAACGAGCGCCGCACGGTTGGTTCGCCGTTTGCAGCGGATCGAAGTGGCAGTCCAAGCAATGGCCCGCCGAGCGCTACCTGGAGGTCGGGCGCAGACTCATCCAGGAGCACGGACTCATGCCGGTGATTCTCGGCGGTCGTGAGGATCGTGATCTTGGTGAGAGGCTCATTGCCGGCTGGGGCACTGGCCTCTGCGCGGCTGGTGATCTCAGCGTGCGCGAATCAGCTGCGCTGATGCGCGGCGCGAAGTTTTATCTCGGTAACGACACTGGCGTAATGCACCTCGCCGCCGCGGTCGGACGGCCCTGCGTCGGAGTGTTCTCGGCCCTCGACTGGCCGGGCCGCTGGTATCCCTATGGCAAAGGGCACCGAGTGCTCCGCTTTGAGGTTCCCTGCTCCGGTTGTCTGCTCGAAGTGTGCAACCGACGGAATGAATGCCTGACGGGAATTGAGACCGACCGTGTCTTCGCGGCCTGCCTTGAGGTTCTCGGCTCCTGATGCCACTCTCCCGTCGCAATCTACAGCGTCTGATCTACCCTCACCCACACACCCTGAAATAATGGACACGAACCAAAAACTCCCGCCAGGATTCACCTCGCCAACTGAGCTTCCCGACGACAAGAAGAACAGCGAATGGCAGCAGCACAATCGCTCATGGTGGGAGAAGAACCCGATGCGCTACGACTGGGGCGACCGGATTCCGGCAGCGGAGTTCTCGCGCGAATTCTACCAGGAGATCGACCAACGATTCTTTTTTGATTCATCACGCTACATGCCGCCGAAGGAGCGGCCCTTCGACGAGATCATCCCGTTTGCTCAACTCCCCCAGATGGACGTGCTGGAGATTGGTGTGGGCAACGGGAGCCACGCACAGCTCATCGCGCCGCACTGCAAGAGCTACACGGGGATTGATCTGACTGGCTACGCCGTGCAAAGCACGACGAAGCGTTTTGAGGTCTTTGGCCTCAAGGGCACCATCCGCCAGATGGATGCCGAGCAGCTCGACTTCCCCGATGCATCCTTTGATTTCATCTGGACCTGGGGCGTCATCCATCACTCGGCAAACACGGGCCGCATCCTGGAGCAGATGAACCGCGTGCTGAAGCCCCGCGGGAAGACCACCATCATGGTCTATCACCGAAGCTTTCTCTACATGTACATCTTCACCGCGTTCTTCCGCGGGATCCTCGCTGGTGGATTTCTCAAGACGCGCTCACTGCACGAACTGGTGCAATTGCACAGTGATGGTGCCATTGCGCGGCTTTATCTGCCGGATGAGTGGCGGGCGCTGGTCGAGAGCAAGGGATTCGTCGTCGAGCAGACGCTGATCAAGGGACAGAAGTCGGAACTCTTCCCGCTTCCGCCTTCGCGATTCAAAGACTGGCTGATGAGCATCGTGCCCAACGCTCTGTGCCGTTTCTTCCTGAACACCTGCCGTCAGGGATCATTCCTGATCACGACCCTGCGGAAGAAATAGTGTGCGCACAGGGACCGACCGTCCCATCACCAGAATGTGTGGTATCGCAGGCCTGATAGGATCTGAGCGTCCGGACTTTGCCGACAAGGCACTGGCCGCGCTTGCCCATCGCGGACCAGACGGACGTGGCGTTTGGCGCGGTGCCAATGCCACCCTCGTCCACACGCGCCTCGCCATCATTGATCTCTCGGACGCCGGTCGCCAACCCATGGTGGACGACAGATCCGGCGTCTGCATCGCCTTCAACGGGGAGATCTACAATTTCAGGGAGTTGAGGCGTGACCTCGAGCGTGATGGTGTGCAATTCCACACGCACACAGACACTGAGGTGCTGCTGCGACTCTACCTGAAGAAGGGCGAGCGGATGGTGGACAGCCTGCGGGGCATGTTTGCCTTTGCCATTCACGACCCGAGGCATCAAGTCACGCTGCTCGCACGTGATCCCTTTGGCATCAAGCCACTGTATTACACGACAGCGCGACCCGGAGAACTGGCGTTCGCATCCGAGGCCAAAGTTCTGCACCAGACCGGCCTCGCTGATTCCAGGCTCAACGCCGGTGCCATCATGCGCTTTCTGGAAACTGGAAGTGTGGCCGAGCCCGATACGTTGCTCGCGGACGTGCGATGCCTCCCTGCGGGTCATGTCCTGGTCTGGAAAAACTCCGCCGCGCAGACACGCGCCTACTGGTCCATCACCTTTCCCTCGGGTGACGAGGACAGCCGACACGATGCCAAAGAAATCACGCGCGCGGCCCTGCTCGACTCCGTGGAGCATCACTTCATCAGCGATGTGCCTGTCGGCCTCTTCCTCAGCGGAGGCGTGGACTCCACGGCGCTCCTTGCGCTCTCAACAGCTCTCGGCAAGCGCGACTTGGAAACCTTCTCGATTGGCGTCGATGACGAGGGCCTGGACGAATCCGGTCCGGCCGCCCGGACAGCGCAGCACTTCAAATCGCGCCACCACGAACTCCGCCTTGATGCGCGCGGCATGGCCGAGCGTTTCCCTTCGTTTCTCAAACAGATGGACCAGCCGAGCATCGACGGCTTCAACACTTATTGCGTCGCAGGGTTCGCGCGGGACGCGGGCATGAAGGTCGTGCTCTCCGGCCTCGGGGGAGATGAGGTGTTCGGCGGCTACCCCAGTTTTGATCGCGTTCCCAAACTACTCGCCGCAGCACGCGCCGCGCATCATGCGCCCGCGCTTGCTCGTGCTGCTGGGCGGATGATGGAGCGCTGGATGCCCCGGCTGCCGCTCCGGCGCGTGGGCGGATTGCTTCAACGCGAGCCGACGCTGCCAAATGCCTACCGGACGTTTCGTGGGATTTTCACCAGCCGACAAGCACGGTCACTCGCCGCACATTTTGCCGGCTGCAATGAGCGGGATGTGTGCGAGCCGGAAGATCCGACGCTGCACACCGGTGACGCGCGCGATCAGGTGAGCGCCTGCGAGCTAAGCCTCTACATGCGCAATCAACTCCTGAAGGACAGTGACGTGATGAGCATGGCGCATGGGCTGGAGCTACGCGTGCCCTTGGTTGATCGCACCCTCTTCGAGGCCGTCTCACGCATCCCAGCCGAGACGCGACTACGGACCGCGAAGCAGTGCCTCCTCGATGCGGTGCCTGAGATTCCCGAATGGATCTCCACGCAGCCGAAGAGGGGCTTTTTGTTTCCATACGCCAAGTGGCTGGCCGGTGACTGGGGTTCAAAGATCAATGAGGCACGCAAGCATCTGCGCGATCCGCAGCCGACTTGGTATCAGTGCTGGAGCGTCTTTATGCTGGAGCGCTGGCTTGAGGCGAGACGCTGATGCCGGGCATGTTTGTTGATTGACACTCGAAACCCAGCCAACCACTATGGCGGCCTTTTTGGCGGCCACGCAAAATCTATGAACATCATCAACGTCGGAGTGATCGGGTGCGGATACTGGGGGCCTCATCATGTCAGAATCTTCAACTCGCTGCCGCAGACGCGCGTGGTGACGGTGGCCGAGCGCGACTCATCCCGCTGGGCGCGCATCACCGGAAGCTGGCCTAGCGTCAAATGTGTGACCGAGGCCACCGAAGTGCTGTCCGATCCGAGCATCGGCGCGGTCGTCATCGTCACGCCTACGGCCACGCATTTTGAACTGGTGAAGGCGGCGTTGCTCGCTGGAAAGCATGTGTTTTGCGAGAAGCCGCTCTGCCTCACCAAGGCAGAAGCGGAGGAACTCCAGGCGCTCTCCATGAAGACCGGCAAGGTACTGATGGTGGGCCACGTGTTCCTTTTCAATCCAGGCCTGCGCAGAATCAAAGACATGCTTGATCGTGGAGAACTTGGCGATGTGCGCTACCTCTCCGCCGTCCGCACGAATCTCGGGCCAATCCGCTCCGACGTGAATGCGTCTTACGACCTCGCGTCACACGACATCGCCATTTTTAACTGGCTCATGAACGCCGAGCCCGTCGAGGTGCAGGCCATGGGCGCGAGCTTCCTGCACAAGGGAGTGGAGGACGTGGTGCAGATTTCACTCCGCTACCCGAGCGGCGCGCTGGGCACCATCCAGTCGAGCTGGCTCGACCCGAAGAAAGTGCGCTCGCTCACACTGGTCGGCAGCAAGCAAATGGCCACATGGGACGACCTCGCGTTGTCCACTCCCGTGTCGATCTATGAGAAGGGCGTTGAGGTCCACAAGGAGGTCACAGACTTCGGCGAGTTCCTCCGCCACACGATGTGGGAGGGGGATGTGCGTCTGCTCAAGGTGGCCAACGAAGAACCACTCAAGGCGCAGGCCAATGCGTTTGTGGACGCCATGAACAAAGGCAAGGCGGAGATTTCCGGCGCGGAGTTTGCCACGGGAGTCGTCGCCGTCTTGGAGGCGGTGGAGAAATGTCTCAAGCTGGCTGCGAAATGAATTTTGAACCCATCCGCTATCAGGCAGGCATCAAGGACGTTGAGTTCGGCGAAGGCGTCAAAATCGTCGAGCCCGCCAACCTGTACGGCTGCAAGATCGGAACTGGCTCGTTCATCGGGCCGTTTGTCGAGGTGCAGAGGAACTCTTCCGTCGGCCAGCGCTGCCGCGTGCAGTCCCATACGTTCATTTGTGAAGGCGTGACGATTGGCGATGACTGCTTCATCGGTCACGGCGTCATGTTTGTGAATGACCTCCTGCGTGATGGAACGCCCAACTACACCGACTCGAGCGCATGGGGCAAGACCACGGTCGGCAATGGCTGCTCGATTGGCTCCAACGCAACCATCCTGCCCGTCAATCTCTGCGCCGGGACCGTCGTCGGCGCAGGCGCGGTCGTCACCAAGGACACCACCCAGCCCGGCATTTACGCGGGCAATCCCGCACGGTTCATCCGCCCCCTTCCCCAACCACAACCATGAAAATCCCCTTTGTTGATCTCGCCGCCCAGCAGGCTGGCCTCCGTGACGAAATCATGTCCGCCGTTGAGCGCGGCATCACGAAATGTGACTTCATCCTCGGCGGCGCGGTCGGAGAGTTTGAGCAAAACTTTGCCCGCTTTAGCCATTCGCGCCACGCGATCGGACTCGCGAGCGGCCTCGACGCCCTGAGACTTTGCTTGAAGGCGTGCGGAGTGGAGGCTGGGGACGAGGTGATCGTGCCGGCCAATACCTTCATCGCCACGCCCCTAGCCGCGTCGGAAACAGGAGCGAAGATCGTCCTCGTCGATTGTGACCCCGAGACCTGGCAGATCGACGCGACCCAACTGGAGGCGGCGATCACAGCGCGCACGAAGGCGATCATGCCTGTGCATCTCTACGGAATGCCAGCCGACATGGATCCGATCCTCGCCATCGCGAAAAAGCACAGCCTTGCCGTCATCGAAGATGCGGCACAGGCACATGGCGCGCTTTACAAAGGGAGACCCTGCGGCTCGATGGGCGACGCCGCCTGCTTCAGCTTCTACCCCGCCAAGAACCTCGGTGCGTGCGGCGACGGAGGCCTCGCGACAACGAATGACGACAAGATCGCAGCTTATCTCCGGCAGGTGCGAAACTACGGGCAGGAGAAAAAGTATCACCATGTGGTGAAGGGCTGCAACTCACGTCTCGACACCATCCAGGCGGCCATTCTCGATGCGAAGCTCAAGCGCCTGCCCGACTGGAACGCAGCCCGCGCTCGCAACTCAGCGGCCATTCGTGAGCGCCTCACGGGCGTGGGTGACTTGAAGTTTCAAAAGCATCTGGAAGACTGCACCCACGTCTATCATCTCCTCGTCGCCACGACCGCTGACCGCGACGGCATCCGCGACTGGCTGACGCAGCACGACATTGAAAGCGGCATCCACTATCCGGTGCCTGTTCATCTACAGGAGTGCTACCAGGATCTCGGCCATGCAAAGGGCGCGTTCCCAAATGCCGAGCACGAGACCTCGCATTGCTTCTCGCTTCCAATGTTCCCCGAGATGACCGAGGCGCAAATCGAGCGAGTCTGCACCACGGTGAAAGCTTGGTTCGACAAATAGTCCCGGCGGCATCGTCCCGCCATACAAGGCATTCATGCGGATACTCCACACCATTCCGTCCCTGAATGCCCGCGATGGCGGACCACCCGAGGCGCTCAAGCGCATGGTCCGCGCGTTGAATGAGATTGGTGTCGAGACGGAGATTGCCACGACGACGCACGGCCTGGACCTCCCCGCCTCCGCGAGCACCGGAGACTTGATCAACCACGAGGGAGTGCCTGTCCGCTTCTTCCCACAGGTGGCATGGCTGCGGAAGTACGGCTTCTCGACGGAGTGCCGCCGCTGGCTGAAACAGAATGCGCGGAACTACGACATCATCCACACCCATGCGGTGCTCTCCCCTTTCTCCAGCGTGGCGATGGGCTGCGCACGCAAGCAGGGCGTACCCTATTTAATCCGACCTCTCGGCGTTCTGTCGCCCTGGTCGCTCACGCAGGGCAAATGGAAGAAGCGGCTCTTTGTCCGCCTCATCGACCGGGCCAATCTCGCGCAAGCGGCGGCGATCCACTGCACCTCTGAAAAAGAAGCACTGGACGTGGAAGCCCTTCACCTCGGACCGGAGGCCCGTGTGATCCCGCACGGAGTCACCATCCCCACTAAATGCGTACACGCGACAGACAAGCTGCGGGCCATGGTGGAGGCTGGTCCGTCCGACAGGCTTATCGTTTTCATCGGCCGACTGCACCCGAAAAAGGGACTCGATCTCCTACTCAAGGCACTGGCCAAATGCGGGAGATCAGACTTCAAGCTCGTGCTCGCCGGTGAAGGCGATTCCGCCTTCGTGGAATCGCTCAAGCAACTCGCCGCCACTCTGAGTCTCTCCGAAAAGCTGCACCTGATTGGATTCGTCAGCGGGAAGGAAAAAGACATCCTATTGCAAGGCGCTGATCTTTTCGCCCTCACCTCTCACCATGAGAACTTCGCACTCGCCGCACTGGAAGCGCTGGCGGCTGGCACTCCGGTGTTGCTGTCGGACAATGTCGATCTGGCACCTGTCGTCGTGGGCAACAAGTTGGGCTGGGTTTCAACACTGGAGTTGGAAAGCATCTCATCGTGCCTGAAGGAGTTCTTCCACAGCGGGATGCCCGACGCTGATTTTCCTGTCCGCGCCAGAAACCTGGTGGAGCAACAGTACTCGTGGACACATCAGGCACGGCAGCTTGAATCCCTTTACCGAAGAATCCTCTCCGCCTGACCCATGCACGAACTCATCACGCCGATCATCATCACCTTCAACGAGAGCGACAACATCGCCCGCGTACTGGAGCGGCTGCGATGGGCTCCAAGAGTCATCGTCGTGGATAGCTTCAGCACGGACGACACTGCGTCCCTGTGCCGATCATTCCCCAGCGTGGAGTTTGTCCAGCGTGCGTTCGATTCGCCAGCGGGCCAGTTCAATCACGGCGCATCGCTCGCGAGCACACCCTGGGTTTTCGCCCTCGGCGCTGACTATGTGATGAGCGAGGAACTCATCGCCGAACTGGGACAATTGAATCCCGCCGCCGACGTCACCGCCCATCAGGTTTCCTTCCGATACTGCATCAATGGCCGCCCCCTGCGTGCGAACCTCTATCCGTCGGCGACGATGATGTATCTGCGTGAGCGCTGCCACTTCCTTCAGGACGGACACACGGAGCGTCTCGTCAATGATGGTCGTGTGGCCGAACTGCGTGGGAAGATCGATCACGACGACCGCAAGCCGCTCAGCCGTTGGTTGCAGTCGCAGATCAAGTACTCCGATCAAGAGTGCCGAAAGTTGCTGGCATTGGAGCCGGGCAAGGGCCGCATCCAGGATCGCATTCGCAGGCTCATCTTCGTCGCCCCACCGTTGGTGCTGGTGTACACACTCTTCTTCAAAGGACTGTTCCTCGACGGGTGGCATGGCTGGTTTTACTCGCTGCAACGAACACTCGCCGAGACATTCATGTCCTTGCGATTGCTGGATGTGCGCATCACCAAACCATGAGTGGACCAAACGGCAGCGTCCTTCTGGTTGTCCCATGTTACCGCGAGAGCGGACGTATCGGGAGCTTTCTGCCAGACCTGTGTCGCGAACTTCAGCGACTGGGCAACGTGCGCGTTCTGGTCGTCGATGATGGCTCCGATGCTGCGGAGGTGCGGCGCTTGAATGAGATCGTCGAGAG
>Ga0075163_10006014_pt1 | contig 16099 bp, 5 predicted proteins | sample JI1023141ADNA_FD_71478 | JGI IMG/M metagenome (GOLD analysis project Ga0075163, IMG submission 71478) | Wastewater effluent complex algal communities from Wisconsin, to seasonally profile nutrient transformation and Carbon sequestration -... | ecosystem: Engineered > WWTP > Effluent > Algae...
ACGACAACGACGGTGTGTTGGATGCTGCGGACAACTGCCCGGTGAACGTCAACGCCAACCAGCTCAACACCGACGGCGACGCCTTCGGCGACGTGTGCGATCCCGACGACGACAACGACGGCGTGGCCGATGGAGCCGACAACTGCCCGCTCATCAGCAACGCCAACCAGCTCAACACCGACCGCGACGCGCTGGGTGACGTGTGCGACCCGGACGACGACAACGACGGCGTGGCCGACGGGGCCGACAACTGCCCGATCAACGCCAACCCGGGTCAGGAGAACCTGGACGGCGATGCCTTCGGTGACGTCTGTGACGCCGACGACGATGGCGACGGTGTGCCCGATGCGACGGATAACTGCCCGCTGGTGGTCAACGCCAACCAGCTCAACACCGACGGCGACGCGCTGGGCAACGTCTGCGATCCCGACGACGACAACGACGGCGTGGCCGACGGGGCCGACAACTGCCCGCTCAATAGCAACGCCAACCAGCTCAACACCGACGGCGACGCCCAGGGCGATGCCTGCGACACCGATGACGACAATGACGGTGTGTTGGATGCCGCGGACAACTGCCCGCTGATTGTCAATGCAAATCAGCTCAATACCGACGGCGATGCGCTCGGCAATGTCTGCGATCCCGACGACGACAACGACGGCGTGGCCGACGGGGCCGACAACTGCCCGCTCAACAGCAACGCCAACCAGCTCAACACCGACGGCGACGCCCAGGGCGATGTCTGCGACGCCGACGACGACGGCGACGGCGTGCCCGACGCCACCGACAACTGCGCGCTCATCGCCAACCCCGGCCAGCAGAACCTGGACGGCGATGCCTTCGGCGATGTGTGTGACACCGACGACGACGGCGACGGCGTGCCCGATGCCACCGACAACTGCCCGGTGAACGTCAACGCCAACCAGCTCAACACCGACGGCGACGCCCTCGGCGATGTGTGTGATCCCGACGACGACAACGACGGCGTGGCCGATGGGGCGGACAACTGCCCGCTCACCAGCAACGCCAACCAGCTCAACACCGACGGCGACGCCCAGGGCGATGTCTGCGATCCCGACGACGACAACGACGGCGTGCTGGACGGCGCGGACAACTGCCCGCTGGTGGTCAACGCCAACCAGCTCAACACCGACGGCGACGCCCTCGGCAACGTCTGCGATCCCGACGACGACAATGACACCGTGCTCGATGGCGCCGACAACTGCCCCATCAACGCCAACGCCAACCAGGCCGATCTGGATCGCGACGGCCAGGGCGATGCCTGTGATGCCGATGACGACGGCGACGGCGTGCCCGACGCCACCGACAACTGCCCCCGGGTGGCCAACCCCGGCCAGGAAGACGCCGATCGCGATGGCATCGGCGACGCCTGCGAGGTGTTTGTGGACACTGATGGCGACGGCATCTCCGACGACGCGGACAACTGCCCCGCCACCCCCAACCCGGCCCAGGAGAACCTGGACGGCGACGCCCAGGGCGACGCCTGCGATGCCGACGACGACAACGACGGCGTGCCCGATGCCAACGACAACTGCGCGCGGGTGGCCAACGCCAACCAGCTGAACACCGATGGCGACGCTCTGGGTGATGCCTGCGATCCCGACGACGACAACGACGGGGTGCTCGACGGTGCCGACAACTGCCCGATCAACGCCAACGCCAACCAGCTCAACACCGACGGCGACGCCCAGGGCGACGCCTGCGATGCCGACGACGACAACGACGGCGTGCTCGACGGCGCCGACAACTGCCCGCTCAACGCCAACGTCAACCAGCTCAACACCGACGGCGACGCCCAGGGCGACGCCTGCGATGCCGACGACGACAATGACGGGGTGGCCGACGGCGCCGACAACTGCCCGCTCAACGCCAACGCCAACCAGCTGAACACCGACGGCGACGCCTTCGGTGACGCCTGCGACACGGACGACGACAACGACGGGGTGGCCGACGCCACCGACAACTGCCCGCTGGTGGTCAACGCCAACCAGCTCAACACCGACGGCGACGCCTTCGGTGACGCCTGCGATCCCGACGACGACAACGACGGGGTGGCCGACGCCACCGACAACTGCCCGCTGGTCGCCAACGGCAACCAGGCCGACCTCGATCGCGATGGCCAGGGCGATGTCTGCGACGCCGACGACGACAACGACGGCGTGCCCGATGCCCGCGACAACTGCCCCCGGACGGCCAACCCCGGCCAGGAAGACACCGACGGCGATGGCATCGGCGACGCCTGCCAGGTGGTGATGGACGCCGACGGCGATGGCATCCCCGACGCGGCCGACAACTGCCCCGCCACGCCCAACCCCGGCCAGGAAGATCTGGACCGCGATGGCCAGGGCGATGTCTGCGACACCGACGACGACAACGACGGCGTGCTCGATGCCAACGACAATTGCCCCACGGTGGTCAACGCCAACCAGGCCAACCTGGACGGCGACGCCCTGGGTGATGCCTGCGACGACGACGACGACGGCGATGGCATCCCCGATGTGAACGACAACTGCCCGCGCGCCACCAACCCCAACCAGACAGACACCGACGGCGATGGGGCGGGCAATGCCTGCGACACCGACGACGACGGCGACGGGGTGTTGGACGTGAGCGACAACTGCAGCCTGGTGGCCAACGCCGACCAGCTCGACACCGACGGCGACCGCCAGGGCGACGCCTGCGACAACGACGACGACAACGACGGCATCCGCGATCGGGTGGACAACTGCCCGCTGATCGCCAACGCCGGCCAGGAAGACCTCGACCGCGACCGCCTCGGCGACGTGTGTGATCCCGACGATGACGCCGACGGCGTGTTGGACGTGGTGGACAACTGCCCCCGCACCGCCAACCCCGGTCAGGAAGACCAAAACGGCAATGGAATCGGGGATGTCTGCGAGGCGGATGCCGATCGCGATGGCATTCCCGACGCCGCCGACAACTGCCCCAACGTGCCCAACGCCGGCCAGGAAGATCTGGACGCCGACGGCCAGGGTGATGCCTGCGACGACGACGACGACGGCGACGGCGTGGCCGATGCCGCTGACAACTGCCCGCGCACGGCCAATGCCAACCAGGCCGATCTCGACCGCGACGGCCAGGGCGATGCCTGCGACACCGACGACGACGGCGACGGCGTGTCGGATGTCAACGACAACTGCCCTGCCAACGCCAATGCCAACCAGGCGGATCTGGACGGCGACGGCCAGGGGGATGCCTGCGACGCCGACGACGACGGCGACGGCGTGAACGACGGCACCGACAACTGCCCGCTGGTGGCCAATGCCGGCCAGGAGAACCTGGACGACGACCGCCTGGGCGATGCCTGCGACGACGACGACGACGGCGACGGCGTGCCCGACGCCGGCGACAACTGCCCCCGGGTCGTCAACGCCAACCAGGCCGACCTGGACGCCGACGGCCAGGGCGATGCCTGCGACACCGACGACGACGGCGACGGCGTGTCCGACGCAACCGACAACTGCCCCCGGGTGGCGAACCCCCGCCAGGAAGACGTCAACAACAACGGCGTGGGTGATGTCTGCGAAGGCCTGATGGACCGCGACGGCGACGGCATCGAAGACGCCAACGACAACTGTGTCGACATCGCCAACCCCGGCCAGGAAGACCTGGACGGCGACGGCCAGGGGGACGTGTGTGATGCCGACGATGACAACGACGGCACCCCCGACGCCAACGACAACTGCCCCGCCATCGCCAACGCCAACCAGGCGGACCTCGATCGCGACGGCCTGGGCGACGCCTGCGATCCCGACGACGACAACGACGGCGTGCCCGACGTGACGGACAACTGTCCGCGCGCCGCCAACCCCAACCAGACCGACACCGATCGCGATGGGGCCGGCAACGCGTGTGATCCCGACGACGACGGCGACGGCATCCGCGACGTGGTGGACAACTGCCCCCAGGCGGCCAACCCCGACCAGCTCAACACGGACGGCGACGCCCAGGGCGACGCCTGCGACAACGACGACGACAACGACGGCCGCCGCGATCCGGTGGACAACTGTCCCGTCAATGCCAACCCCGATCAGCTCGACAGCGACCGAGACGGCGCGGGCGACGCCTGCGACGACGACGACGACAACGACGGCGTGCCCGATGGCGCGGACAACTGTCCGGTGGACGCCAACCCCGACCAGGCGGACGAAAACGCCAATGGTATCGGGGATGTCTGCGAGCCTGACGCCGACAACGATGGCGTGCCCGACACCGATGACAACTGCCCGCTCGCCTTCAACCCCGCCCAGCCTGACCGCGATCAGGACGGCGTCGGCGACCGCTGCGACAACTGCGTGCTGGTGGCCAACCCGGGCCAGAGCGACGGCGATGCCGATGGCCAGGGTGATGCGTGTGAGGGCCCCGATCGCGATGGCGACGGCGTGCCTGACGACCTCGACCGCTGCCCGGGCGTGGCCGACAACCAGGCCGACCAGGACGGCGACGGCGTGGGTGATGCCTGCGACAACTGCCGCGCGCGCGCCAATCCCGACCAGCTGAACACCGATGGCGACGCCCAGGGCAACGCCTGCGACACCGACGACGACAACGACGGGGTGTCCGATGTGCGCGACAATTGCCCGATTGTGGTCAATCCCAACCAGGCCGACTCCGATGGCGATGGCCGCGGCGACGCTTGCGAAGACGACCTCGACAACGACGGCATCCTGGACGCGGATGACAACTGCCCCGACATGGTCAACGCTGACCAGGCCGATCTCGACGGCGATGGCCTGGGCGATGTCTGCGACGACGACGACGACGGCGACGGCGTGGCCGACCTCACCGACAACTGCCCGGTGGACGCCAACGCCGATCAGGCCGACGCCGACCAGGATCGCCGCGGGGACGTGTGTGACACCGACGACGACGGGGACGGCCTGCTCGACGACGCGGACAACTGCCCGCTCGTGGCCAACCCCGACCAGGCCGACGGCGATGGCGACGGCGTAGGCGATGCCTGCGACGGCGACAGCGACGGCGACGGCGTGGATGACCTCGCCGACAACTGCCCCGACGTGGCCAACCCCGACCAGGCCGACAGCGACGGCGACGGCCTGGGTGACGCGTGCGATCCGCCCACCGACACCGACGGCGACGGCATCATCGACGCCGAAGACAACTGCCCGCTGGTGGCCAACCCCAACCAGGCCGACACCGATGGTGATGGCATCGGCGACGCCTGCGAGGTGGTCAACGACGGCGACGGCGACGGCGTGCCCGACGACGAAGACAACTGTCCCGCGGTGGCCAACCCCGATCAGGCCGACAGCAACGACAACGGCATCGGTGATGCCTGCGACGCCCCCGATGACACCGACGGCGACGGCGTGGCCGACGGCGAAGACAACTGCCCGGCCGTGCCCAACCCCGATCAGGCCGACCTGGACGGCGATGGCATCGGTGATGCGTGTGATGCGCCCACCGATACCGACGGCGATGGCATCATCGACGCCCTCGACAACTGCCCGCTGGTGGCCAACCCCAACCAGGCCGATACCGACGGCAATGGCATCGGCGACGCCTGTGATGGCGCCGTGGACACCGATGGTGATGGCATCCCCGACGTGGCCGACAACTGCCCGCTGGTGGCCAACGCCAACCAGGCCGACACCGATGGCGATGGCATCGGCGACGCCTGCGAGGCTGCTCTGGACACCGATGGTGATGGCATCCCCGATGCCGCCGACAACTGCCCGCTGGTGGCCAACCCCAACCAGGCCGACACCGATGGCGATGGCATCGGCGACGCCTGCGAGGGCCCCGTGGACACCGATGGCGATGGCATCCCCGATGCTGCCGACAACTGCCCGCTGGCGCCCAACGCCAACCAGGCCGACACCGATGGCGATGGCATCGGCGATGTCTGCGATATCGCTGGGGATTCCGACGGCGATGGCATCCCTGACGTGGCCGACAACTGCCCCAACACGCCCAACGCCGACCAGGCCGACACTGATGGCGATGGCCTCGGCGACGTCTGCGACGCTGATAGCGATGGCGATGGCAGCGACGACCTCGTCGACAACTGCGCCCTGATCGCCAACCCCGACCAGTCCGACTGCGACGGTGATGGCATCGGGGACGCCTGCGACGGCGACGACGACAACGATGGCGTGGCCAGCGACGACGACAACTGCGGCTGCTTGCCCAACGGCGACCAGACCGACACCGACGCCGACGGCCAGGGCGACGCCTGCGACCTGGACGACGACGGCGACACGGTGCCCGATGCCGAGGACAACTGCCCCCTGGCCGCCAACCCCGCGGGCGACGACCACGACGGCGACGGCATCGGCGACGTCTGCGACGACGACCGCGACGGCGACGGCCTCACCAACGACGCCGAGCTGGCCTTGACCACCGACCCCGACGACGCCGACAGCGACGACGACGGCGTGGTGGACGGTGACGAAGCCGGCTTTGATGTGGACACCGACAACGACGGCACCATCGGCGCGCTGGACGCCGACAGCGACAACGACGGCATCCTCGACGGCACCGAAGCCGGCCTGACGGCCGACGACGTGGGCACCGACACGGACTTTGCCATCTTTGTGGGCGACGCCGACCCGGCCACCACCACCGATCCGTTGCTGGCCGACACCGACGACGGCGGCGTGGACGACGGCGCCGAGGACAACAACCACAACGGCCGCATCGACGACGGCGAGACCGATCCCAACGATCCCGCCGACGACGTGCTCACCGACCAGGACGGCGACGGCGTGCCCGACCTCCAGGACAACTGCCCCAAGACGCCCAACGCCGACCAGGCCGACGCCGACAACAACGGGGTGGGGGACGCCTGCGAAGAAGGCCCCGCCGATCGCGATGGCGACGGCATCCCAGACGAGGAGGACAACTGCCCCGACGTGGCCAACGCCGACCAGGCCGACACCGACGCCAACGGCGTGGGCGACGTCTGTGACACCCCGCCGGCCGATCGCGATGGCGACGGCGTGCCCGATGCCATGGACAACTGCCCCGACGACGCCAACCCCGACCAGGCCGACACCGACGGCGATGGCCAGGGCGACGTCTGCGAAGGCCTGCCCGGCGACGCCGACGGCGATGGCATCCCCGATGCCATGGACAACTGTGACCAGATCCCCAACCCGCTCCAGGAGGACATCGACCTCGACGGCCTGGGCGACGTCTGTGACGACGACGACGACGGCGACGGCATCCCCGACGCCGAGGATAACTGCCCCAACCAGGCCAACGACCAGCAGTCCGACTTCGACCAGGACGGCGAAGGCGACGTCTGCGACCTCACCCCCGGCGAGCCCCCCCTCACCCCCGCGGACATCGCGGGTGGTGGGTGCAGCGACTGCACCGCCGCCGAAGGCCCCGCCCCCACCTTCTGGCTGATCCTCGGCCTCCTGGCCATCCGCCTGACCACCCGCCGCCGCCGCTAGCCCCCCGGGGTCCGCCGCTCTCCAGCGCCCCGGACCCCGATTCACTCTCCGCTCGACCGCCAGCCGCCGCGCTCGCCTCGAGCTTCGCTGCGCGGCACTCAGGCCTCCCCAACGCCCTATCTGGCGGGGCAGGGGCTGCCCTCCGATCAATCCGCTTCGGCCAACCAGAACCTCGTGCTATCGTCCAGCGATCGGCGTTTGGAGGTCGCGTGATTCGGGTGGCTTTCGGAGTATGCATCTGGGCAACAGGGGCTTGGGCACAACCCAACGCGGTCACCATCGAGCGGCTCTACCTTCAGGCCGTGAAAGATCTCGAAAACCAGCGCTGCGCGCAGGCGGTGCCGCTCCTTGATCAGGTCTTGAAGGCGGGCGGTACCGATGAGGCGGTGGCTGTGTATCGGCGGCAAGCCGCCATCCTGTTGGGCTCGGCCGCGTCGTGCCACGAGGACGCACATGAGACCCGCCTGGCGTGCGACCTGTATCCGCGCTACCAGGCGGCCTATCGAGCAGAGATCGCTGGCCGGGAGGAGGTGCTCACATCCACCGACCGAACCAGCGCCCTGTTCTTCGGCGGCCACTTCAAGCGGCTGTGCGGCCCGAAGAAGCAGACGGAAGGTGCGCTGGCCGCCCCCTGTCAGACCGCGGTCTGCCCGGATGCCGCGGTTGGCCTATCTGAGCCACTCGTCCTGGGTGGGGCCGGGCTCGGCCTGGTGGCTGGGGGCGTCACTGCGTTTGTCCTGCGAGGCTTTGTCGAAGACCCCAACGGCGACGAGGCACGCCGCGCCTACCTCACAGGTGGGGTCGACCACCTTGAGGTCGCAGGCTACTGGCTCCTCGGCACCGGCGCGCTGATGGCAGCGGCGGCTGGCTTGTGGTGGTGGCTGGCTCCGGAGGAGGAGAGGCCATGAGGTGGCTTCAATGCATCGGGCTGATTTTGGTGGGTTGCTTGCCGGAGCCCCCTTCCGGCGACGGCGAGGGGCAGACTGATGGGAGCGGGCCATGCGTTCCCGCGGAAGAAGTCTGCAACGAGCTCGACGACGACTGCGATGGGCGAATTGACGAGGCCTTTGCCCTCACCGCGGCCGAGCACTGCGGATCATGCAACAACGACTGCACGGCCCTGCCAGACGTCACCCAAGTGGCCTGTGTCGATGGGGCCTGTGCCATTTTGGTTAATGGCTGTGAGGCACGCCATTGCGACCGGGACCTTGACGCCACCAATGGATGCGAGGCGTATTGCTCAGGAACCGGCACGGAGGAAGCGCCCGAGTGCAACGACATTGACGACGATTGCGACTGCAAGGTCGATGAAGGGCTCGGGCTTGAAACCGACGTCAATCACTGCGGCCAGTGTGGCATCCGGTGCGTCGGTGGCCTTCATGATCAGGTCACCTGCTTGGAGGGTGGGTGCGTGCTGGCAGCCTGTGACGTGGGGTGGTTCAACCCTGATGGGCTCCAGGAGACGGGCTGCCATTGCCTCCTCCCCGACAACCCGATGGAGGTCCCCCGCCTGCGCTCGGGCGACCCACCGCCAGAGAATCGACACGTTGCCTTCCTGGGTGATGGCACGCCTGGCCTCGTGGCATGGGGCACAGAGGAAGGCCAGGGCGAGGCCCGACGCCTCACGCTCAACGTCCGGCCCCAGGATGCCGAGGGCTACTGGCAAGGCCCGGTGACTCAGCCTCTGTTCGTCGAGGGAGCGAATGTGCGGCTCGACACCCTCTTGACCGTCGCCCCCGGGCGCTACGGTGTCGTGTTCCGCAACGACGATGTGCTGTCTGCTCGAATCCTCGGCGAGGCGGCCACCTCCGAGGTGGCCGAGGACTGTGGCAACCAAAATTGCTTCCTGAAGGGCATTGATGGCGAGGTCGTCGGCCTCCACTGGATCCGAGAAGGCGAGGCCCCAGAGGTTGTGCAGCGACTTGTGACCAGCGCGGGCCAGGAGCTGAGCCGCCGTGAGCTGGAGGAAGCAGCTGGCTTCGATCCGATCAGCGCGTTCGCCTGCCGCGCGCGTGACGCCTGTGCCGCCCTCTTCAACCGAGGCGGCACGCTGCGCATCGGGGTCAACGGCAGCGACACCGAATTGGAGGCCGCCCAAACCAGGCCCAATCTTCAGGCGCTGGCGTACGGCCCCGAGGGCCTCGTGGCCATCTGGCGGCGCAGCCGCGACGGCGAGGAAGAGACCGTGGCCGCTGTGGTAAGCGACGACGGTCAGACTGCTGGTCAGATCGTTCGGGGCCCAGCCGTCATCCCGGTGCCGGGCGACGCCGACAAGGTCACCATCATCCCTGACGGCCCGGCTGGTTTTGTCCTCTTCTACGATCGTTCTGGCAGTGCGATCGCCCTCCACCTGCGCCCTGACGGCTCGGCAACTGGCGACGGCCCCGTGGCCTTCCCCTTCTATCCACGACCCGGCATTGCTGCGACCGTGCTCTATGACGACGCCGGCCACATCGCTCGCCTCGATCGGACGCTCAGCCAGGGCCTGCCTTGGCCACGCCCGGCCGCTGGCCTTGCCGCGGTCCCCACCGAGCCCGCTGGTGCCGAAGGTACGCCACCAGGCCCAGTGGCGTGGCGAGGACAGGAAGCCGTCTTCCTGGAAGCGCCGGAAGGCGAAGGCGAACCCATGCTCTTCACCTTGCCCGACGGTCCCGAGCCCACTGCGCTGGTGCCCTGGCTCGACGGCACTGTGGCCGTTGCGGTTGGCCGGACAGGTCTGCGTGTTGCCTGGGTGCCCCTGGGCAGCCTGCCCCTCCGCGCGGAGCGCCCTTGGCAGTTGTCCGGTGAAGCCGTGCGCCTCGACGTCCCAGTGGCGCTCACCCTCGTTCGCCTGGGCGACCGGGCCATGGCGGCGGTCACAGGCCGCGCAGGTGACCAGCCCGTCCTGGCCATCGTTTCGATGGCCGATCCCGCCGAAACCACGCCCATCGCCCTCATGCCCCTCGAAGGTATCGAGTCGAATCCGCGGCTCGCGGCGGGAGATGCGGACAGCAGTTACTTGTTGACCGCTGTCGACAAGGGTGCCACCAGCGAGCTGCGCCTGCGCCGGCTCGGTTTCGATGGGCAGATCATTGAGCAGTTGGCCGACACGGGTCGCAACGCCAACCCAGGTCGTCATGACCTCGTTCGCTCGGCATCCGACACGTTTGTTGTGTGGCTGGACGGCGCGATGAACAGCCCATCATGCGCAGGCAGCATGAGGTTTATCCGCTGCACCGAGGCTGGGTGTCGGACCGAGACCCCCGGCATCGCCGGCCGAGCCGGTACGCCCGGGGTCGACGAGCTACCGCTCCCCGAAGGCGAAGGCTGCTACACCCAGTTGCGTGCCGTGCCCAACGCCGCTGGCGGGCTTACCGCAATTGTCGGCGCGCAGGGCCAAAGCCGCCTCTGGTTCCTCAACTTCGACGACGAACTGCGCTTGCTGGGCGCCCCGTCTCCCTGGCCGCTCAGTGGTGAACCAGAGAGCCTGAGTCTGACCCCGAGCCTCAACGGCGCCCACGCCACTTACTGGCGGGGGAGCGTGCTCTCCTCGTGGTTGGGCTGCCCATGAAGGCGTGGTTCTGCGCACGCTGCAATATCGAGGTTGAAGGCGCCCAGGGCCAAGGTGAGGCCTGCGCACTTCACCCCGAACAGATCTTGGTCGACGCTGAAGACAAAGCCCTCGCTCAGCAGGACAAGATCCTGGGCCGTCGCCTCGCAGGCCGCTATGCCATCTACCGGGTCCTGGGCGCTGGCGGCTTCGGTATCACCTACCAGGCCCTTGACGAGGCCCTTAAGCGACAAGTTGCGGTCAAGATTCTCAAGGCACACCCGCAAGACCACCGCGACCCACATCGCAAGGAGCGCTTCCAGCGCGAAGCCCACCTGCTCGCCCGCCTTGAGCATCCCGCCATCGTCGCCGTCTACGACCAGGGCGAAGTGGACGCGGTCTCCTATCTCGTCATGGCCTGGATCGATGGCACTGATCTCACCCAGTGGATAGAAACAAGCTCGCCTTCCCTCGCCGAGCGTATCCGCCTCTTCCTCGAAGTCCTCGAAGGTCTGGCCGCCTCCCACGATGCCCGCATCGTCCACCGAGACCTCAAACCTGCCAACATCATGGTCACCCGAACCGAGCCGCCTCGGGGCCGGCTCATCGACTTTGGCATCGCCAAGGATCCCAACGAAGGTGACCTGACTCAGACCGGCATGGCGCTCGGCACCATGCGTTTCATGGCTCCTGAATTGGGGCGTGACGTCGCTCACCCTACTCTGGACATCTTCGCGGTGGGGGTGATGCTCTCCGACGCCCTCGGCTCCGACCGCATCTTTCCTGAGAAGAGCTACATTTCGCAGGTTCAGGCCAAGCAAGCGGGCCCGCCAGCGCTTGACCCTGCCATCCCCCCATCGATTGCCGCCGTAATCGCCCGCTGTCTCGCACCGGAGCCAAGTGACCGCTTCGCGACTGCCAGCGAGCTGACCGCCGAGCTGCGACAAGCTATGCCCCGGGCCGATGGGGCCGCCGAGACGGCGATCATCTGGACCGAAGAGGTACCGCCCCCCTCTGATGAAGACCGGCCCAGCCCGAAGCTGGGTTGGGTGTCTGGTTTGGTGCTCCTGACCGTCTTGGGACTCGGCTTCCTGCTGGGCCGGTTTACGGTATACGTCTCTCCACCTCCCGATGCCGGCCAAAATTTCGACCAGGGCCCACCGCGTGACGCCGGACTGGGGCTCGACGCCACCCCGCTTCGAGATGCTGCCCCCCATCGAGATGCCGCCCCGCCTCGAGATGCCGCCCCGCCTCGAGATGCCGCCCCGCCTCGAGATGCCGCTGTTCTGGACATGACTCCCTCCGATCCCGACGCTCGGCGCCCTGCTCTCGACAGCTCTGCGGCCCCACCTGACGCCTCGCAGCGCGCCCCCGACGCCGCCCGCCTGCCGCCCCGACTTACCCTTCCGCCTGGCGCCCGCACGGAGATCATTGGGCACGTCAACGGCTGCCGATGTGTCCAGGCGGGCCAGGTCATCAGGCGCTACCCGCACATCCCCAACTACAGGGCTTGGACGCGCTGGGTCAGCCAGTGCAGGCCCCCGGGCAGCGGCCTCAAGTGCCCCGTTCCGCCCCAGCAGCCTCCCGGTTGGTAACACACGGCCTGCCTCCGTCACGATCCGGTGTCCAACTGCATAGCGATGGCTCCGAGCCACCCCAGGCTCATTTGAGTCACCCCCCCTGGGCCAGCTCCGCCAGCTTCAGAACCGTTCGCCAGTTGCGGGTGGTGACGGGCGAGCCCGCCGCCCGCTCCAGCAGCGCCGGCGTGAGCTTGGAGCGGGCGCTCCCCCCCGCGAAGTCGAACCACAGCGCGTCGCCCCGGCACACCACCCGCTCACCCGCGGCAGCCGCGGCCTGCAGCCGGCCTTCGGCGTCAGGCAAGGGCGGCCGGCGGCTTAGGCCGAGCATGACCAGGTGCGGGCGCTCTGCCGCCGCCTCGGGGAAGGCGCTGCCGGCGGCGTAGACGCGCCACTGCTCGACGGTGCGCACCACCGCATCCACCGGGAAGCCGAAGCGTCGTTGCAGGGCCGCTTCCAGATCGGCCTCGACCACCTCTGAGGAAAAATCGCTGGAAAACAAGAGGTTGCCGCTCTGGATGTAGGTGCGCACATCCCCGAAGCCCAACTCGCCAGCCAGGGCCCGCAGCTCGGCCATGGGCACCTTCTTGTGGCCGCCGACGTTGATGCCGCGCAGCAGGACAATGAAGTCGGTCATGGGACGCCCCCCGCCTCGTGATGGCCGCCCATGCTCGCTGCCGGCGCCCACCCTGGCAAGCGCCCGGCGGCCCGTCCCCCTGGATACCGCCGGGCGGGCCCCCTCGGCATGCCGCGCCGCTGACCCGATCGCGCGCTGCGTAAGAAGCGGAGGGGTGGTGCGTCTGGCCGGTGCTGCCACGCGCAGCGTGGCGTCGATGGCCCAGGATCTGGCATGTCATATCGAAGTATCATGCATCCAACCTGGGTGATCCGGCCGCTTTGCTGGGTCACCCGCGCATCGGGCACCGGGGGCGGGGATTCGAGCCTGCGCCTGCAGACCTACGCATGCAGAGGCAGCGCCCCCAGGGCGCTTCATCCCCTGGGGGCCACCCGCGGTGGTGCCTCATTGCTTCGCTGTGCCATGGCACCGGGAGAGCGTTTGCCAAACGGGTCGGGTCTTCGATCGCCACCGCCACCTCGGTCCGGGCAGGCGGCTGCCGCATGAGCCGCACCCCCTTTTGGATGGTCCTCTCGGTCGCAAGTGTGGCGCTCGTCTTGGGGCTCCATGCCGCGCACTACCTCCCCTTCATCGCCGATGATGCTTTGATTTCGCTGCGGTACGCCCAGCGCTTGCTGGATGGCCAGGGCCTGACCTGGACCGCGGGTGCGCCGGTGGAGGGCTACTCCAACCTGCTCTGGATTCTGGCCGTGAGCGGTCTCGGCGGGCTGGGGGTGGACCTCATCGACGCGGCCCGAATCCTGGGTTGCCTGGGCATGGCTGCGGTCCCGGTGGCCTTGACCTGGGGGCTCCGGACCTCGGCCGGGGTGGTGGTGGGCGGGTTGTTCTTCGCGCTCGCGGGGCCAGTGGCGGTTTGGGCCATCGGTGGCCTCGAGCAGCCCTTTGTGGCGGCCGGCCTCGCCTGGACACTGGCGCTGTGGGCACGGGCGGGCCCCCAGCCGAGCCCGCGCGCGGCCCTGATCGCTGGCCTCCCGCTGGTGGTGGTCTGCCTCAGCCGACCGGACGGACCCCTCTTCACGGCGGTGCTGGCCAGCTTCCTGGTGTGGGGGCGGGCCTGGCGGGCGGCCGCCGCCTTTGTGGTCCCCACGGCGGTGGCCGTCGCAGGCCAGCTGGTGTTTCGGCTGGTGTATTACGGCGAGTGGGTGCCCAATACGGCGCGCCTGAAGGCCGCCGACTCGCGCCTCGGCGAGGGCCTGACCTGGATGGGCCAGGGCCTGCTGCCCCTCACGCCGCTGCTGCTCTGCGCAGGCGTGGGTCTGTGGGTGGCATGGCGGCGCGGCACCCAGCGGCACCTGGTCTTCCCGGCGCTGGCGACTGCGCTGGTGTGGGGCCTGTATGTGGCGGCCATCGGCGGCGACATCTTCCCCGCGTGGCGGCACCTCGTGGCGCTGGTCACGCTGCTCATCTTCCCGGCCGCCGTGGGATTCGCCTGTGTGTTCGAGGGCTTGCGACCCAGCCGGCGCATCCTGGTGGGCGCACTCACCGGCGTGCTCCTCGGCGGCTACGGCTGGGCCCAGCTCACCGATGACCAGAATCGCCGAGCCCTGGCCGAGCGCTGGGAGTGGGATGGTGAGGTCATTGGCCACCTGTTGCAGGCCGCCTTTGGCGACCGCGACCCCTATCTGGCGGTGACGGCCGCGGGGTGTGTGCCGTACTTCTCGGGTCTGCGCGCCCTCGACATGCAGGGCCTCAACGACGCACACATCGCGCGCCAACCGCCCGTTGCCGGGTTCATGATCGCCCACGACCACGGGGACGGCGCCTATGTGTTGGATTTGGCGCCCGACCTCCTCATCTTCGGCGGTGCCCGGGGTGGGCCTCCGAAGTTTGTCTCGGGCAACCAAATGCGCACCCTGCCGCGCTTCCAGACCGGCTACCAGCAGGTGCACCTGGAGGGCTTCGACCCCCACCACGCGGTGAGCGAGCCCTGGATTCGCCTCGACGGCAAGCTGGGCCTGGAGGTGACCGCCGATACCGTGCGGGTGCCGGGCTACCTCTTCGCGGGCACCGTGGGTCAGCCGAACCTGGGGCGCGGGCTCCTGGCGCGCGTGCTGGCGGGCCGCCGTGCCGAGGGCCCGCGGGTGGCGGTGCCGCCCGGCCGCTGGCAGGTGGTGGTTGATCCGCCCGGGGCGCCCCTGGGCGTCAGCGCCCGCCGCGTCCGGGCATCCGCTCAGCCCTACGCGGCCGGGGCCGATCTCGGCGATCCCCCGCGGCACACCCTCGACGGCCCCCTCCTGGTGGGTCCCGGCGACGTGCGCCTCCTCGTCCAGGCCCCTGCCGAGGTGGACGTCCTCTTTCGGGCCATCGAGCTGCGCGCGGTGCCCGACGGGACCACCCCAGGGGCCGCGCCCGTCGCTCCGCCCGCCGGCGCCCCGGGCACTGCGGGCGTGCAGGTGCTCCTGCCGACCCCGAGCCGAGCGGGCGGGCGCCGGACACGCGTGTCCGGACCCACGCTCACGGTGCAGGCGGGGGACGCCATTCGGGTGGGTGGCGCCGAGCGCAGCCTGCGCGTGGGGCCCCTCACGCTCATGCGCTGGCGGGGCTGGAGCCGCCCGCTGGACCTTGCCCCCTGGGTGGGCCTCGAGCTCACCCTGGAGGGCCACGGCCCCACCGAGCGCCTGTGGTGGCCTTGACTCCGCCCGCACCCGGCGCCTGAATCCCCAGTCGTTTCCTGCCCTTGGCCGCTCCGGCGCCTGTGTTCACCGTACGTCTCACCCCATGACCCCAATCCCGCGCCCCACCACCTTGCGGCGGCCCCTGCGACGCCCCCATCATGGGCGGACCTGCTGCTTGGAGGGTGGATGACTCGCCATCTCGGATGCCTGATCGCGCTCCTGGCCTGCGCCTGCGATGACGGGGGCAACCCATCCGCTACCGACGCCGCCGCGCCGGA
>Ga0075163_10006015_pt1 | contig 16098 bp, 12 predicted proteins | sample JI1023141ADNA_FD_71478 | JGI IMG/M metagenome (GOLD analysis project Ga0075163, IMG submission 71478) | Wastewater effluent complex algal communities from Wisconsin, to seasonally profile nutrient transformation and Carbon sequestration -... | ecosystem: Engineered > WWTP > Effluent > Algae...
CGTTCGCGACCGCGCCGCGGCCGGGCGAGGTGGTGCGGCTGGCGATCTACGGCGACGTCCGCGGCGGCCACGCCGTCCACGCCGCGCTGATCGCGCAGATGCAGGCCGAGGCGCCCGACCTGGTGCTGTCGACTGGCGACCTCGTGCTCCGCGGCACCGACGAGGGCGACTGGCAGCGCTTCTTCGCCATCGCCGGCCCGCTGCTGGCGACCACGCCGTACTACCCGGCCCTGGGCAACCACGACGTCGGCGCCGGCGGCGATCGCGGCCGCCGGTTCGGCGATCGCTTCGCCCTGCCGCCAGGCCCGGCCGATCGGCCGGTCGGCGCCACCTGGTACAGCTTCGACGCCGGCGACGTCCACGTGGTCGCGCTCGACTCCAACGCCTACGATCACCCGGCGCAGCGGGCGTGGCTCGAGGCCGACCTCGCCGCCCACGACGACGCGCGGGCGGTGATCGCCATCACCCACGACGGGCCGTTCTCGCGCGGCACCCACGGCGGCAACCCGACCGCGGCCCGCGACCTGGTGCCGATCCTGGTCCGCCACGGCGTCGCCGTGCTGTTCTCCGGCCACGACCACCTCTACCAGCGCGGCGTGGCCGACGGGCTGCCGTACGTGGTCACCGGCGGCGGCGGGGCGCCCCTGTACCCGCAGCGCTGCGGCGTGCGCCACCGCCCGCGCTGCCGCACCGACGACGGCGCGGTGACGGTCGCGTCGCAGCACCACTACGTGCTGCTGACCATCTACCCCGCTGGCCTCGAGCTGTGCCCTCGCCGCGTCGACGGCACCCCGCTCGAGCCCTGCGTGCCGCTGAGGACCCGAACGCAGTGAGGGTCCGAAGAAACAAGGAGCGCTGCTGCCGCCTCGTAAGGGCTCGGCGCGCGGCCGCCGACTCTGACCGATAGCGACCGACGCCGGTTCGACCGCGACGCCCACGCGATCAGCCCGGCCGCCGGCGACGCCGTGCTGTCGCCAGCGCCCGATGCTGCTAGCCTGCCGGCATGGGGCTGCGCACCACCCTCCCGGCCATCGCCGCGGTCCTGGCCACCGCCGTCGCCGGCTGGCTGTACGTCGACAACCGGCGGCTCACCGGCCAGGTCGCCGATCTCCGCCGCGCCGACAAGGTCGCCGCCGCCGACCCCTGGGCCCGGCCGCGCGTCGACGGCTCGGCGCCCGCGCGGGCCGCCGACGGGCCGGCCCGCGGCATGTTCGGCTTCCGTCGGCCCCGGCCGGTGACGACCGACGCCCCGGCCGCCCCGGCCAGCCCGCCGTCGGCCGAAGCCCGGCTCGAGCGCCGGGTCGAGCGGACCCGCTTCCTCGAGGATCTGCTCGGCCGTCGGCCCGGCGAGACCGACGACGAGTACCGGGCCCGCCTGTTGCCGATGATGCAGCTCGCCCTCGGCCCGCCCCGCGAACGGGTCGACGAGATGCGCAAGGCGGCCGAGGCCGCCGCCCGCGTCAGCGACGATCAGCGCCGCCAGCTCGACGACGCGTTCGGCTCGGTCTACGACGAGCTGCTCGAGTTCACCGACGGCGCCGTCGCCGAGGGCGCGCTCACGCCCTACGGCCGCAACGTCAAGGGCGTCCTCCAGTACGCCGGCGGCCTGGGCTCGATCCTCGAGGGCGCCGAGGGCCGGATCGGCAAGATCCTCTCGCCCGAGCAGCTCCAGACCATGTCCGACGCCGGCTTCGAGTGGGGCGAGTACCTGGGGCTGCACGCGCCCTGGGAGCGGCTGCGCCCGCCGCCGCCCCGGCCGACCCTCTGACCGGTGACGCGGCCGGCCTGCGCCGGGCCCGAGGTGTTACTATGGTCGGGTGAGGAGCTTCGCCCGTGGCTGACCGCAGCAGCGGCACGCTGGTGCTGGTCGGTCCGATCGACGCGCCGGCGGCGCCGGTCGATCGCGGCGAGGCCTGCCTGATCCTGCTCCACCCGCCCGGCCCCGAGATCGGGCGGCGGACGCCGCTCCTGCGCGAGGCCTACGTCATCGGCCGCGACGAGAGCGCCGATCTGGTGATCAGCCGCTCGGCGGTGTCGCGCCAGCACGCCCGGCTCGAGCGCGACGCCGACGGCGGCTGGTGGGCGTCGGACCTGGGCTCGACCAACGGCAGCTTCGTCAACGAGCAGCGGATCGCCCGCCAGCGGCTCAGCGACCGCGATCAGGTCCGGTTCGGCGACGCCATCTTCAAGTTCCTGTCGGGCGCCAACGTCGAGAGCGCGTACCACGAGGAGATCTACCGGATGACCATCCTCGATGGTCTGACCGGGGTCCACAACAAGCGCTACCTGCTCGAGTTCCTCGACCGCGAGCTGGCCGGGGCCAAGCGCCACGGCCACCCGCTGTCGCTGGTGCTGTTCGACCTCGACTTCTTCAAGCGGGTCAACGACGAGCGCGGCCACCTCGCCGGCGACCACGTCCTCAAGGAGCTGGCGGCGCGGATCAAGTCGCGGGTCCGGCGCGAGGACCTGTTCGCCCGCTACGGCGGCGAGGAGTTCGCCTGCGTGCTGGCGTCGACGTCGCTCGACGGCGCGGTGATCTTCGCCGAGCACCTGCGCCGGCTGGTCGCCGAGCGGCCGGTGATGTTCGACGGCCACCCGCTGCAGCTCACCATCAGCCTCGGCGTCGCCTGCGCCCTCCACGAGCCCGACGTCGACGCCCCGACCCTGATCAAGCGGGCCGACGACAACCTGTACGCCGCCAAGCGCGCTGGCCGCGACCGGGTCGTGCCGGCGCCGGCCCGCTGACCGGCCGCTGACCGCGGCGCCCGCCCGCTGACCGCGGCGCCGGCCCGTGCTAGACGTGGCGGCCATGGACCGGACCGCGGACGATCTCGGCTGGCCGACGGTGGTCGAGCACTGGGCCACCCGCTGCGCGACCGCGCGGGGCGGGGCGGCGGTGCGCGCGGCCGGCCTGTTCACCGAGCCGGCGGCGGCCCGCGACCGCCTGGCCGTGATCGCCGAGGCCCGCCGGCTGACCAGCGACGGCGTCGGCCTGGCGCTCGCCGGCATCGAGGACGTCGCGGCCGCCATCGGCCGGACCCGCAAGGCCGCCGCGCTGGTCGCCGCCGAGCTGGTCGCGGTCGCCCGCACCGGCGCCGCGCTGGCCCGGGTCCGCGCCCACCTGCGCAAGCACGCCGCCGCCGCGCCCGGCCTGGCCGTCATCGCCGGCGACATCGCCGACCTCGGCCACGTCTACCACCCCATCCTCGAGGCGTTCGACGGCGACGGCCGGCTGGTCGATCACGCCTCGCCCGCGCTCGGCTCGCTCCGCAAGGCGGTCGCCGCCCTGACCCAGCAGCTCGACCGCCGGATGGACGAGCTGGTCAAGGATCCGCGCTACGCGCCGCTGCTGCAGGACGACTTCTACACCCAGCGCGACGAGCGCTACGTCCTGCCCATCCGCACCGACGGCAAGGGCTTCGTCAAGGGCATCGTCCACGGCACCTCGCAGAGCGGCCAGACCATCTTCATCGAGCCCGAGGAGATCGTCGACCTCAACAACCGCAAGCGGCTGGCCGAGTGCGAGGTCGCCGACGAGGAGCGGCGGATCTTCATCCGCCTGTCGGGCTGGGTCGCCGAGGAGGCCGACGGCTTCGAGCTGGCGCTGGCCGCCGCCGAGCGGCTCGACGTCGTCGCCAGCGCCGCGCTCCTGGCCGACGATCTGGTGGCGGCGGCCCCGATCATCGACGACGCGCCGCGGATCGCGCTGCTCCACGCCCGCCACCCGCTGATGCTCCTGGCCGGGCGCCGCTGCGTCGCCAACGACGTCACCGTCGCCGCCGGCGGCACGCTGCTGGTTTCGGGCCCCAACGCCGGCGGCAAGACCGTCGCGCTCAAGACCACCGGCCTGTGCGCGCTGATGACCCGGGCCGGCCTCCACCTGCCGGCCGAGTCGGGCAGCGCCATGGGCTGGTTCACCGAGGTCCGGTCCGACATCGGCGACGCCCAGAGCCTCGAGGCCAACCTGTCGACCTTCACCGGCCACGTCGCCGAGCTGCGGTCGTACCTCGAGGGCTGCGGCCCGGGCACGCTGCTGCTGGTCGACGAGATCGCGGTCGGCACCGACCCCGATCAGGGCGCGGCCCTGGCCCAGGCGGTGCTCGAGGCGCTGGCCGAGCGCGGCGTCACCGCGATCGTCACCACCCACTACGAGCGGCTCAAGGCGCTGGGCGCGACCGACGATCGGTTCGCCAACGCGTCGGTCGGCTTCGATCTCGAGCGGCTGGAGCCGACGTTCAAGCTCCACCTCGGCACGCCGGGCAGCTCGGGCGCGCTGGTGGTGGCCCGGCGGATGGGCCTGCCGGGCGCGGTGGTCGATCGCGCCGCGGTGCTGCTGGGCGACGGCGGGGTGTCGGTCGACGGCCTGCTCCGCAACGTCGCCGAGCAGCGCCGGCGCCTCGAGGAGGAGCGGGCGGCCGGCCTGGCCGAGCTCGAGGCGCTGGAGAGCGAGCGGATGGCGCTGCGCAACGAGCGCGAGCAGCGGCGGGCGGCGAGCGATCGCGAGCAGGGCAAGCTGCACGGCGAGGCGCTGGCGGCGCTGCGGCAGGCGCGGCAGGAGGTCGATCTGGTCCGGGCCGAGCTGCGGCGCAAGGCGGCCGAGGCCCGCGCCGACGCCGAGGCGGTCCGGATCGCCCGCCGCACCCTGGTCGAGGTCGGCGCCTCGGTCGCGCGCCTGCAGCCGCGGGCGGCGCAGGTTCCGGGCCGCGCGCCGCGGATCGGCGAGCTGGTGCCCGGCGCGCCGGTGCTGGTGCCAAGCCTGGGCGGTCGCGGCGAGCTGGCGACCGCGCCCGAGCGCGGCAAGGCGGTGGTGCGGCTGGGCGGCATGCACGCCACCGTCGACGTCGCCGACATCCTGATCGACAGCCACCGCAGCGCGCGGCGCGCCGCCGGCCTGCCCGACGAGCGCGACGCTGGCGCCGAGCGCGACGGCGCCAGCGCGGCCGGCGATCGCGGCGGTCGTCCCGCGGATCGCGGCGGCCGCGGTGATCGCGCGGGCCGTGGTGGTCGCGGCGACGATCGCGCGGGCCGCGCCGACGATCGCGGTCGCCGCGGCGATGAGGCCGCGTCGGCGGCCGCCACCGACGTCGCGCTGGTCGACGGCAACGCCACCGGCCGCGCGCCGGGCCGGACCTCGAGCACCACGCTCGACGTCCGCGGCCAGCGGGTCGACGAGGCGATCACCAACGTCGAGCGCTTCCTCGACGAGTCGCTGCTGCTCGGCCACGACGCCGTCTTCATCGTCCATGGCCACGGCACCGGCGCGCTGCGCGCCGGCCTGCGCGCCCGCCTCGCCGCCGGCCTGCCCGCGGTCAAGCTCGCCCGCCCCGGCGAGCCGAACGAGGGCGGCGACGGCGTCACCGTCATCCTGTTGCGCGACTGACGGCCGCGGTCACCTGTCCGCGGCCACCTGTCCGGATCCGTCCGGCCGCGACCACCTGTCCGCGACAGGGTGCGGCGCGGTGCGACGCCGCGGGACGATGCCCGCGCGAGCCGGTTTCTCGTCGAGCCGGTCGCAGTCGGTGCGCGACGCCGCTGTTCTTGCGTAGTTGCCGCCGTCGGGCTGGCGATGATCGGACCGCGCGGTCGCCATCGGCGATGGCGCGGATCGTGAACTGTCCGCGGCTCGTCAGCCGCCACGCGCCGCCGCGCATCTCATCAGCAGGTACGCGGCCCCCACGCTGGCGCGCCGATTCAGGAGAACGCCATGAACACCACCTCCACCGCCACGGTCCCCAACCTCATGAACGACATCGTCGCCCGTCAGCGCCAGAGCCGGCTGCGGGACGCCACCTTCTCGATCTTGCTCGCGATCGGCATCGGCCTGTCGCTCGGCGCGCTGCGCGCCGCCGCCGCCGAGGCCAGCGCGCCGGTCAGCGCCATCGTGACGCCGTCCTCGGTCGCGACCTCGACGCCGGCCGTGTGCCAGGTCGAGCTCACCTGCTAGTTCGCGTCGATTCCGCGCGAGGCTCCGTCAGCCTCGCAGCACGTGCGCGCGGCGGAAGGCCGCGGTCAGCGCGCAGGTAGGAGGGCTATCAAGCCCGCCATCACGGTCGACGGCGACGGCGGGCAGGGCCGGGGCAGGGCAGGGCCGGGCAGGGACACAGGCAGCGCGCCACGGTGCGTCGCCCGCCACCGCCACTGCCACCGCCACCGCCACCGCCACCGCCACGCCGAAAATGCCGAAGCCCGGCGTCGGCCGGGCTTCGAAGTTCCGTCACGTCGTCGCCTCGCGGCGACGCGCTGCGATCAGCTCACGGGGCCGGCGGGGCCGGCGGGGCCGGCGGCGGGGTCGGCTCCGTCGGCGCGTTCGACTGGACCTGGGTCAGGTCGGAGATGAGCTTGAACTCGACCCGGCGGTTGGACGCGCGGGCAGCCTTCAGCTTGGCGCCCTTGAGGCCGTCGATCAGCACCGCGGGGACGGTCTCGCCGAAGCCCTTGCTGGTGATGCGGTCGTCAGCGATGCCCTTGGCGAGGAAGTAGTTCCGCACCGAGGCCGCGCGCGCGTCCGACAGCGAGAAGTTCGCGTTGTCGTCGCCCTGGTCGTCGGTGTGGCCCTGGATCTCGATCTTGAGCTCCGGGTAGTCGTTGAGCACCTTGACGGCGCCGTCGAGCACCTTGTTCGAGCTCTTCAGGATGACGGCCTTGCCGCTCTCGAAGTTGATGCCCTTGACCGTGCCCGAGTACTTCTTGATCGCGGCCGGCAGCTCGTCCGGGCAGCCGTCGCCGTCCTGGAAGCCGTTCTTGGTCTCGGCCTTGTCCTGGCACTGATCGGCCGGGTCGAGCACGCCGTCGCCGTCGTTGTCCGGATCGGGGCAGCCGTCCTCGTCCTGGAAGCCGTCGGCGTCCTCGGCGTCGGTCGGGCACTGATCGGCGGCGTCGGCGATGCCGTCACCGTCGTTGTCCGGATCGGGGCAGCCGTCGTCGTCCTGGAAGCCGTCGGCGTCCTCGGCGTCGTTCGGGCACTGATCGCTGCCGTCGGCGAGGCCGTCGCCGTCGTTGTCACCGTCGGGGCAGCCGTCCTCGTCCTGGAAGCCGTCGGCGTCCTCGGCGTCGTTGGGGCACTGATCGGCCGCGCCGGAGATGCCGTCCTTGTCCGGATCCTCGTCGACGGGCGGCGGCGGCGCCACCTCCTCCTCGACGGCCTTCTCCTTGCGGCCGAACTCCTTGTAGACCGAGACCAGGAACTCGCTGTCGAGCGCCAGGCTGTCGTTCTTGCTGCTCGGCGGGAACAGCGCCCGGACGTCGGCGCGCAGACCCCAGCCGTTCTCGACGCGGTACTTCGCGCCGATGCCGACGTAGGGGTAGAAGTCGGTGTCCTCGTAGATCCGCTCCGGCTTCTCGCTCTTCACGCTCATGAGCGCGCCGGCGCCGAGCACCGCGAACGGGACCAGCTTGTTGTCCGGGTTGTCGGCGCGGAACTGCGCGATGACGTGGCCGCGGACGGTCGCGATCCACAGATCGTAGACGAGGTTGCGATCCTCGGTCGGCAGGACGCCACCCTCGACCTCGACACCGATCATGTCGGTGAAGGTCAGGCCGAGCCGCAGGCCGAAGATGGCCGTGTTGCGGGGCGACGTCGCACCGACGGTGTCGGCGACGCCGAGCTCGTTGTTGATGCTGAAGGTGTGCAGACCCGCAGTGACGCCAACCTCGACGTTGGCCTGCGCGGTCTTGACTCCGACCAGGGACAGAGCCCCGAGGGCGGCGACGTTCAACATGCTGCGCAGGAGTGGCAATCTCATGGGAGTCTCGATCCTTTGGTTAGTACCTACCAAGCGCCCACGGAGATTGGTCCCGGGGCCGGCGCACGATGGTGTCTGTTTATCGAGACTCCAGGCAAGTTTCCACCGTTTGAGCCACAATCTTGCGACAGCGCCAGGTGTCGCACCCCGGGCGGGGCGCGGCCCAAATGCGCTTCCAGATCAGGGTGTTGACTCTCGATGGGGCCCGCCGGACCGGGCCCTCGGGGTGCGACAGGCAGCGCGCGAGATCACGTCGGACCGCCGTCGCACCGCAACCTGGCTCACCGACGGGGGCGCCAGCCTCAGGCCGGCAAGGCCGGCGGCGGCGCCGCGGCCCGGGCCAGGTCGACCACCGCGTCGACCCACGGCGGCGTCGCGTTCAGCGACGGGATGAGGGTCAGCTCGCCACCAGCGGCGGCCGCGGTGTCGCGCGCGCGCATCCCGATCTCCTCGAGGGTCTCGAGGCAGTCGGCGACGAACGCCGGGCACAGCACGGCGATCTTCTTGACGCCGCGGCCGAGCAGCTCGGGCAGGACCTCGTCGGTGTACGGCTTGATCCAGGGCACCCGTCCGAGCCGCGACTGGAAGGCGATCGAGGTCCGCTCGGCCGGCAGCCCCAGCCGGCTGGCCAGGCCGCGGGCGGTGGCCACGCACTGGGCACGGTAGCAGTGGCGGTTGGCCGGGCCGATCGCCTCGCAGCACGCGCCGTAGGTCGCGGCGCCGGCCGGCAGGCAGTGGGCGCCGGTGGTGTCCGAGGCCCGGACGTGGCGCTCGGGCAGGCCGTGGAACGAGAACAGGACGTGGTCGGGGGCAAGCTCGGCCAGCCGCGGCGCGGCGACCGCGGCGAACGCGTCGAGGAAGCCAGGGTGATCGTAGAACGCCGGCACCACCGCCAGCGGCGGCACGTTGGTCCGGGTCGCGCACACCCGGTACAGCTCCTCGAGCGCGCTGCCAGTGCTCGACGACGCGTACTGGGGAAACATCGGCAGCGCGACGATGCGATCGACGTCGGCGGCGATCAGGCGGTCGACCGCCGACGCCAGCGACGGCTGGCCGTAGCGCATGCCGAGCTCGACCACCCAGGCGCGGCCGAGCCGCTCGGCGACCGCGCCGGCCAGGTCGCGGCCGTGGAACAAGAGCGGCGAGCCGCGCTCGCGGTCCCAGATCTGGGCGTAGGCGTGGGCGCTCTTGCGCGGCCGCAGCGGCAGGATCACGCCCTCGAGCAGCAGCGTGCGCCCGACCCGGTTCATGTCGAGGACCCGCGGATCGCCGAGGAACTGGCGCAGGTAGCGCCGCACCGCCGGCGTGGTCGGTGCCTCGGGCGTGCCGAGGTTGAGCAGGAGCAGCCCGGTGGTCACGGCGGGGCTATATCACGCCCGCGCCGCGCGGCGCCGGACCCGGCCGGCCGCTCATGGCGGCGGCGGCGGGGCGGTCGGCACCGGCGGGCCGCCGCTGCCGAACGGGTGGCAGCTCACGCAGCTCTTGGCCTTGGGCTCGTGCTGGGCGATCGGGACGCCCTTGGCGGTCGGGTGGCAGGTGGCGCAGGTCGCGCGGTCGGCGTGCGGCGTCGGATCGTGGCCGCGGACGTGGCACGAGATGCAGCGGTCGTGGCCCTTCGACGCGTGGAGGCCGGGCCGCTGCGAGGCCGGGTGGCAGCGGGCGCAGCCGGGGACCTGGCCGACGCCGTCGGGGCCGTGGGGCCGGTGGCAGGTGACGCACGGCTGGGCCTGGCCGTGCGGGCTCTTGCCCTCGCGCTCGTGGCAGTTGGTGCAGGTCGCCGCGGTCGGCCGCATCTTGGTCGTGTGCTGGTCGTGGCAGTTCACGCACCGGGCGTGACCGGGCGGCGCGGTGTGGGCCTCGCCCTCGTGGCAGGTGCCGCACGCCGGCGGGGTCTTGCCCGGCTGGTGCAGCGCGGCGGTGTGGCACGACGCGCACGAGGCGTGGCCGGTGGCGACGGTGGTGACGATCTGCTCGTGGCACGACGCGCAGCTCGGCGGCGGCGTGCTGGGGGCGTGGGCCGCCTGGCGGTGGCAGCTGGTGCAGGCGCCGTGGCCGGTGCCGGCGGTCGACGCCACCTTGGTGGCGTGGCAGCTCGCGCACAGCGCCGACCCGAGCGCCGGCTTGCCGTCGTGGGGGCGGTGGCAGTCGAGGCAGGCGGCGGTGCCGTGCTGGCCGCGATCGTGGCAGGTGGCGCACGACATGGCGAGGCCGACCCGGCCGCCGGCGTGGGGCGGGTGGCAGCCGACGCAGGTCCCGGCCGCGCTCGGCGCCGGGTGGCGGACGACCTCGCGGTGGCAGTCGGTGCACGCCCGCGGCCGGGCGCCGTCGTGCTGCTGGTGACAGCTGGTGCAGGCCGCGTGCTTGTCGGCGGCGATGACCTTGGTCGCGGTGTGGCACTCGGCGCACGGCCGGACCGCCGCGCGGGTGAACTGGTGCGGGGTGTGGCAGCCGGTGCAGCGGTCGTGGGCGCCGGCGACCAGCGCGGCCGCGCCGATCGCGGGCGTGTGCTTGGCGTGGCAGGCGACGCACTTGCCGTCGGCCTCGAGCGCGCGCTCGTGCGGCTGGTGGCAGTCGAGGCAGTCGGTCGGGCCCTTGCGATCGCCGTGAGCGCCGACCTCGTCCTTGTGGCAGTCGTTGCACGCGCGCGGCTGCAGCGACGGGTTGGTGTGCGGGCGGTGGCAGCCGGTGCAGGTGTCCTCGCCGTGGATGCCGATCGCCGACGCGTGCAGGCCCTGGGGCTGGTCGTGGCAGCGCAGGCAGTGCTTGGGCTTGATCGACAGATCGGCGCCGAAGCCGTGGCAGTCCTGGCAGGCCGGGGTCGGCGACGTCGGATCGGCCGGCGCGTGCAGCGCCTTCTGCATGTTGTCGTGGCACTTCTGGCACAGCTCGGCCGGCGGGCGATCGAAGGTGATCGCGGCGCTGCCGGCGCCGGCCGCGGCGTTGACGTCGCCGGTGGCGTGGCAGTTGCGGCAGGGCAGGGCGCCGTTGACCACGTGGATCTGGTGGCCGATGCTGTTACGGACCTGCTTGTAGGCGTTGGGGACCTTGGCCGGATCGTCGCCGCCGCCGCAGGCCGCGACGAGGACCACGAGCGCGGCGACGGCGAGCGCGAGCAGCGGCGCGACGCCGCGGCGCGGGCAGCGGGCAGGACGGGCGGAGAGGCTCATCGGGCGAGGGCCTGGTTGTGGCAGAGGCGGCAGGGCAGCGCGGCCAGCGGCTGCGAGCTCGACCAGCCGGGTGGGTGCGGGTTGCCGCCGGGGCCGCCGACGCGGTGACAGCTCACGCACAGCGCCTCGCCGGCGCCGCCGTGGCAGCTCGCGCACGCCACCGGATCGCGGCGGGCGGCGCGGCCGTGAGCGTTCTCGGTCGGGCCGAGGCCGACCCAGCCGGGCGGGTGGGGGCTGGCGGCGCCCGCGACGGTGGCGCTGACGCCGCGCTCGCGGTGGCAGGTGTCGCAGCGCGACGGCTGGTGGCAGGTGGTGCAGGTGTCGCCGGAGGCGCGGGCCTCCTCGCCGTGGCGGGCGATGAACGCCGGCCGGTGGACGCTGGCCGCGAACGGATCGGCCAGCCGCATCCGGGCCGGCAGGGTCGCGGCGGTGGCGCCGTGGCACTGGGCGCAGAACTTCTCGGCGTGGCACGACGCGCACAGATCGGCGGCCGACGACGCCTGCTCGCCGTGACGGGTGGCGAAGTCGCCGTCGTGGACCAGGTGCGAGGCCGGCGGCGTGCCCTCCTCGGCGAGATCGACGTGGCAGGCCTGGCAGTCGCGGACCGCGCGGACCCGCTCGTGCTCGTGGCAGCCCCAGCACACCGCCATCGGCGGCCGCAGCGGGGTGTCGCCGGTGGCGACGCCGACGTGGCAGCGGGCGCAGTTGCCGACCGCGGGGCCGGCCAGGTGCTTCTTGTGCTCGAACTTGAGGTGGGCGCGGGCCTCGACCGCGGCGCCGGCGGCGACCGGATCGGCGTGGCAGCCCTGGCACGGCCGGGCGTCGTGGGGCGTGGCGTGGCAACCGGACGCGGTGCAGGTGGCGTCGGTCGGCAGGTGGAGCGGGCCCTCGTCGCCGGCGGCCTCGATGCCGCGGTGGCAGGTCGGGCAGCTGATGCCGGCCTTGACGACGTGGGCGCGGTGGGGGAACGACGGCGATTGGTCGCGGCGCAGGCCGAGGACGCCGGCGCAGGCCGCGACCACGGCGGTGATCGCCAGCGCGATCAGCAGCACGCGTCCACGGCGGCGGCGGGTGGCGGCGGTCATGGGACCTCCCAGCGCCGGCCGACCTGGGCCAGCACGTCGAGCCGGTAGCGATCGCTCGGGGTCGAGCTGGCCTCGCAGGCGACGGCGGCGTCCCAGCGGCCGTGGGCCCAGCCCAGCGACGCCAGCGCCCACGGCCACACCGTGCCGCGGCCGCGATCCTCGTCGGGCAGGACGAGCTCGGCCTCGACCGCGGCGGTGAACGCGCCGCGCGGCACCCGGGCTCCGACCCGCGCGCCCAGCCAGCCGCCGTCGACGACGCCGGTGCGGCGCAGCTCGGCGGTCAGCGCGCCCTTGCCCTGGGCGTCGAGCCGCAGGGTGGCGCGGACCAGGCCGTCGCCGGCCAGCTCGCCGTCGAGGCGGCGGGCGCCGACGTCGGCGAGCAGATCGAGGCGGGGCGCGGCCCGCCAGCGGACGGCGCCGCCGAATCGATCGGAGGCGACGTCGCCCAGCACCGAGAACAGCGAGGTCGCCGGGATCAGGTGCGACGCCAGCCGGTGGGCGGCCGACAGCTCGACGCGGACCGGGCCGATGGCGCGCCGGCCGGTGACGGTGATGTCGGCCAGCGCGGGATCGATCAGATCGAGCGCGACCCGGCCGGCGAGGTCGGTCTTGCCGAGCGCGGCCGAGGCGTCGACGCCGAGCTCGCGGGTCGCGACCTCGCCGCGCTCGCGGCGCTCGAGCAGGGCGACGCCGGCGCCGCCCCAGTCGCCGAGCCGGCGACCGATCCGGCCGCCGACCGCCCAGTCGTTGCGACGCAGGCCCAGCCGCGGGATCACGGTCAGGCCGCTGAACAGCTCGGCGTCGAGGCGGTAGGGCAGGCGGACCCGGCCGGCGATGCCGTCGAGGTGGACCGGGCGCAGCGCGCCGGCGGTGGTGACGAACCGGCCGAGGCGGAGCTCGGCGCGGCCGTCGGCGCGGCGGGCGATGATCGCCATCACCAGGGCGTCGCCGTCGCCGCCGTCGTCGGTGGCGCCGACCCAGACCATGGCCTCGGCCGACAGGCCGGGGCGGAGGCCGCCGTCGCCGTCGAGGACCAGGAGGCCGACCGGCGAGGGCGAGGACATCAGCGCGTCGCCGCGCAGGCGCAGCGGCTCGGCCTCCGCGCGCGACGCGGCGAGCGAGACCAGGAGCGCGACGGCGAGCGCGGGCGCGCGGGTCACGGGGGTGTTTCCTCTCGCGCCGCGGTCGGCGCGGCCGGCGTCGCGCTGGCGGCGTCGGCGATCACCGGCACCGGCTGCGACGCCTCCTTCTCCGCGTCGCGCCGGCGGACGTACTGCCGGCGGATGTCGGCGATCACGACCAGGCCGTACATCCCGAACGCCGCGGTGCCGAGCACCTGGCCGAGCGACATCGCCAGCAGCACCGGCATCGGCGTCGGCTCGAGCACCGACCACACCATCAACGCCAGCGCCACCAGGGTCAGGACCGACGCCACCCGCAGGAGGGTGTTGGTCCACCGCGGCCCGGGAATGTGGAGTTGGAGCTTCATGGCTGCAGATCCTTGGCGACGAACGGGCGGACCTTGCTCCACGGGTGAGCCGGGCCGTGGCAGCCCTCGCCGACGCAGCCGACCTTGCCGCTGCGCATCTCGTCGAGCAGGCCGGCGTGGTCACCGACCGCCGCCCAGCCCGGCGCCGAGGTGGTGTGGCACCGCATGCAGGTCGAGCTCTGGAACGGCTTCTTGAGGTGGATCTTCGGGATCGCCTCGTCGAGCGTGAGCTGGTGGAAGTTGAACAGGTACTCGTAGACGTGGCCCATCCCGCCCATCTTGGTCTTGATGGTGCCGAACATCCCGTAGTCGGCGTGGCACGTGTAGCAGCTCTCGTGGCCGAACGCGGCGGTGCGGGTGTGGATGGCGGCGAGCGAGTTGGACTTGGGGTTCTGGGCGTCGTTCTTGTACGGCGTCATCACGTGGCACGAGCCGCAGAACTTGACCGCCTTGGTCGCCTCGAAGCCGGCGTAGTTGCCGCTGCCGGCGGTGGTGAGGGGGAAGACGCCGATGCCGAACAGGAGCGCGATCTTGGTGGTGCGGGTGATCTGTGGCCGGGCGATCAGGAACCACAGGATCACCAGCGCCGACAGCGCCGCGCCCGCGAGGGCGATCCAGCCGAAGGCTTCAAGGTGCATCGACGACTCCGTTCATGTGCGTGCTGACGGGCCCGTTGGGACCGTCGGTGATCGTGATGGCGCCGAAGCCGTTCACCGTGCGTGGGTGGCAGGTCGTGCAGCTCGACAGCGGCATCGACGGTTGGTGGGCGGGGGTGGCGGGCGGCGCGCCGTGGCAGCTACCGCAGAACGCGGGCTCGGTGCCGGTCCACACCGGCCGGGCCGGGCCGTGGCACCAGGCGCTGCCGCAGGTCTGGCTGGTGCGGTCCCAGGCGAAGGCCGCGGTGACCTCGGCCGGACCGGCGTCGTCGATGTGGCCGGGCGCCATCAGGGTCGCCGGCACCACGTGGCAGGTGACGCACGCGATCGGCGGCGCCAGCCGGTGCGGGCCGATCAGGTGGGCCTGGTGGGCGCCGACGCCGATCGCGCTGGTGGCGGTGTTGCCCTCGAGGTCGCGGGGCGGCGCCGGCGAGGTCGCGCTGCCGTGGCAGCCGCTGCAGGTCGGCGGCGTGGCGTCGCCGATCTCGATCGCGCCGTCGAGGTGGTTGGCGCCGCTCGGGTGGCACTCGGCGCACCGGCTGCGGGCGTGGGTCGGCGGCGGGGCGCCGTGGCAGCTCGAGCACGGCGCCGGGCCGGGCGGATCGTTGGTCCACACCGGCCGCGTCGACATCCCCCCGGCGTCGCCGAGCACGGCGCCGTGGCAGTAGACCTGACCGCAGGTGCTGGTCGCCGGATCGTAGGTCGGCGGACCGGTGCGATCGGCCGGAACGATGGTGGTGGTGGCGAAGCCGGTGATCGCGACCTCGGCCGGGGCCGGATCGGCGACGCCGTCGACCAGGATGTGGCCGGGCTGGTTCCACACCGTCGGCACCACGTGGCAGCTCGTGCACTCGATCGCGCGCTCGAGGTGGGAGGTGTGCGCGCCCGAGGTCGGCCGCGCCGGGTGGCAGGTGTCGCAGGCGGTCGGGCCCTGGGTGTGGCAGGTCTTGCAGCTCGGCGCCTTGCTCGAGCCGCCGAAGTCGGCGCCGTGGCAGGTCGCGCACAGCGGCAGGTTCCAGTCGCGGCGGAGCAGCTCCTTGCCGTGGAACTCGGTGCTGGCCGGATCGAGGATGCCGCCGGGGTGGAGCGGCGAGTCGAGGTAGGCGACGTCGCAGGTGCCGACCCAGCGGGCCAGCGTGGCGTACAGCGCGGCCTGGCCGGCATGGGGCGGGGTCGCGGTCGCCGGTGCCAGCGTGGTGACCAGGAGCGACGTGGTGTCGCCGGCGATCGCGTTGGCGGTGGTGTCGGTGCCGGCGCCGAGCGCGCCGAGGTAGCTGGTGAGGTCGTAACGCCCGGCCGGCGTGGCGCCGGCGTGGCACGAGCTGCAGGCCGCCGCGACCTGGGGCTCGATGTCGTCCTTCCAGGTCAGGCAGGCCCCGTCGTCACGCGGGCGCGGCTCGGCGCACGCGCCGGCGACCGTGATGGTCGCGATCGCCAGCCAGCGCCAGATGGCACGTTCGCGCAGCGCAGAGCGCATGGCCGACCCCTCTACAAGCTGCATGCCGCCTCGGACCCCGAGATCTACCGTGCGATCATGGCCACATAGCGCGGGGGAGGGACACCCCTCCGGCAATCTTTGCATCCCCTTGCTGGGCCGCGCACGACGTGCGCGACTCCGGCGCCGCGCACGGCGTCCCGGCCGCAGCAGGTGCACCGCCCGTCGGGGGTGACGTCGGATACCGGGCCGCGCGAATCGCCGCGGCGGCCATTGCGGTGCCGGGGCGAGCGGGCATGATGACCGCCCATGGCCGGGTACTCGGGCACGCCGCTGGCGAAGAAGCTGGGCATCAAGCCCGGCTCGGCGGTAGCCGTGCTCGGCCTGGCCCCGGCCAGCTTCGAGCCCCGCCTCGAGCTGCCCGAGGGCGCGCGGCTGTTCCGCCAGCTCCGGCCGACGCCGTTCGACGTCATCATCGTGTTCGTCGATCGCCTGGCCGAGCTCGAGCGCCGCTTCGGCCACCT
>Ga0075163_10006016_pt1 | contig 16098 bp, 13 predicted proteins | sample JI1023141ADNA_FD_71478 | JGI IMG/M metagenome (GOLD analysis project Ga0075163, IMG submission 71478) | Wastewater effluent complex algal communities from Wisconsin, to seasonally profile nutrient transformation and Carbon sequestration -... | ecosystem: Engineered > WWTP > Effluent > Algae...
TCTTCCGCGGTACGCAAATCTGGTTCGCTGACAATTTCCATCAAGGCAATCCCTGCCCTGTTCAAATCCACATAGGTTTTGCGGGGATTTTGGTCATGGATGCTTTTCCCTGCATCCTGTTCCAAATGAAGCCGCCCGATTCGAATCGTCTTGCTTTGTCCGTTAGGCAAGTCAATAGTTAGATGTCCCTTACCTACAATGGGATAGAGATATTGGGATATCTGATACCCAGCTGGCAGATCTGGATAAAAATAATTCTTGCGGTCGAAAATGGAGCGCAGATTAATTTCTGCATTTAACCCCAACCCTGTCTTAATGGCTTGCTCAACACAATAGCCATTGATAACAGGCAACATTCCGGGCATAGCAGCATCAACCAAACTAACGTTATTATTCGGCTCACCGCCAAAATCATTCGCGGCACCGGAAAAAAGTTTGGATTTAGATAAAACTTGGGCATGCACTTCAAGCCCCATAACCACTTCCCACCAACCGGTTTTGCCTTCAATCATCCCATTCTTCATCACTGACATTTTACTCTCCCAACCGAGGGTCATTTTTAAGTGCGGCACTTTTCTCAAGCACCTGCCCCACTTGTAACAATCTTTTTTCATCGAAAGGCTTGCCGATCAATTGCAACCCTAATGGCAACTTATCTGCCGACAATCCAACAGGTACGGAAATGGCAGGAAGGCCCGCCAAATTCACCGGCACGGTGAACACGTCATTGAGATACATGGCAATCGGGTCATCCATTTTATCCCCAATAGCAAAAGCTGGTGTTGGCGCTGTCGGGGTTAATATAACGTCAACTTTTTTATAAGCCTGTACGAAATCATCTAAAATCAAGGAGCGTAATTTCTGCGCTTTCACATAATATGCATCATAATAACCGGCAGATAAGACATAGGTGCCAATCAAGATGCGGCGCTTCACCTCGCGCCCAAAGCCTGCCGCCCGGGTTAATTCGTACATATCGTCCAAATTTTCCCCTGGCACCCGTAACCCAAAACGGACGCCATCATAGCGCGCCAGGTTTGATGAGGCTTCAGCCGGTGCAATAATATAATAAGTAGGCAAAGCATATTTGGTATGCGGCAATTGGATGTCATGGATTTCCGCACCCGCAGCTTTTAACCAACTGATTCCTTGCTGCCATAATTTTTCAATTTCCTGGGACATGCCAGCAACTTTATATTCCTTAGGAATCCCAATTTTTAACCCTTTAATCGTGTAGTTTTTCAACGCCGCAACATAATCAGGGATTTCCCGAACAGCAGAGGTCGAATCTTTGGGATCATGACCTGCCATGGCTTGTAACATATAAGCCGTATCAGCAACTGTCCGAGCCATTGGCCCCGCTTGGTCAAGCGACGAGGCAAATGCTACGATCCCCCACCGAGAACATAAACCATAGGTTGGCTTTAATCCCACAATCCCTACAAAAGCAGCTGGTTGGCGAATGGAGCCACCGGTGTCGGTTCCGGTTGCAGCCAATGCCATCCGTCCCGAAACTGCTGCTGCCGACCCACCCGATGAACCGCCGGGCACCAGTTGCTTGGTTGGGTCATTTTGACGTTTCCAAGGACTAACTACAGGCCCGAAATAACTGGTAATATTGGAAGAACCCATAGCAAATTCATCCAAATTGGTTTTACCGAGCAACACCGATCCCGCTTTCCAAAGATTGCTAGTGACTGTTGATTCATAAGGGGGGATAAAATTTTCAAGAATCTTTGATGCGGCTGTTGTGCGGATCCCTGCCGTACAAAACAAGTCTTTGATGGCAATCGGTATCCCTTCAAGCAATCCAATTTTGCCTTTTTGGCGACGGTGGTCAGATAATTTTGCCATTGATAAAGCCTGTTCAGGCGTTTCTAGGATAAAGGCATTAAGCGCGCGCTGTTTTTCCATGCTTTGTAGATAAGCTTGGGTTAATTCCAAACAAGAAAAACTTTTTTTGGCAAGCCCTTCCAGGGCTTCCGTTAAGGTCAGTCGGGTCAATTGATTCATGGGCATCTCAATTTTATAAAATTATTCAACAACTTTAGGGACACAGAAAAAATCGTGCATCTTATCCGGGGCATTTGCCAAAATCTTTTCTGGATAACCGCCGTCATTTACTTGATCTAGCCGCATAGGCAAAGCAGATTTAAAAACATCCGTATCCGGCATTTCTTTTAAAATTGCTACTTCCTGAAGCTGTTCAATCCATTTCATAATTTGACCCAATTCTTGCCCAAAGGATTTAACTTCATCTTCTGAAACTCTAATTTTTGCGAGCATCGCAATTTTTTTAACCGTTTGACGATCGATTGTCATATCTGTTCTTCTCTCTACAAATTAATATGCTTAGATCAACTAAAATACTGAAAATTTAAAAATCAATTTCATGAATATAGGCAGAAAGCATTTATTCAATCAAGTTTTCCTTTGTCTCAAAAGATCCGGAAAACTGATGATTTCCCAGCATTTAAAGACCTAGCTTGCCAATTTAATATATTTTGGCTACCCTAATGACAGGTTGCGAAATACTATTAAACTAAAAGATTAACAGCAGCTATCATAAAATACTATCGGAAATAGGGCTGATCTTATCACATAAGATTAAGAAAAAACTATATTAAGCAATGCTTATGCGTCAAAAAAAGCATAAAATTTTGATTAAATAATAATTTTCATTTAATGTGATCTCTTAAATTTTAGGTTAAGCCTGTCATATTCAAAAATTAAATTCATAAAGAGATGATGATCATCATGTCCACCAAAGAAAAGACACCCCGTAAAACTTATAAAAATAATAAAATCGCTGCGGAAATTAAATCCCCCAGCAGTGCGAATGCCAGTGCGATAAAAACATTGCAGCAATGGCTAGCCTCTCATAAAGTGGAAGAGGTTGAGTGTTTAGTACCTGACATGTCGGGTATCGCTCGCGGTAAAATTTTGCCAGCCACCAAATTCCTAAAAAGCATCGAACAAAACAGCCTGCGTTTGCCAGAAAGTTTGTTTATCCAAACAGTAACTGGAGAATACGCTGACATAGACGATAGCTTAATGGGGCCGCAAGATCATGATATTAACTTATTTCCTGATCCAGAAACCATCAAGATTGTTCCTTGGTATGATGCACCGACAGCACAGGTCATTAATAATTGTTACTATAACAATGGTGCTCCCATCGAATTTGCTCCTCGCTATATTCTGAAATGTGTATTGGATTTATATCACGCTAAGGGCTGGCAACCGATCATCGCGCCTGAGCTAGAATTTTTTCTGGTCCAAGTCAACACAGATCCAGATTTGCCATTGACTCCGCCCATCGGTCGCTCGGGACGCGCCGAAACCGGACGACAATCCTACGGCATTGATGCGGTGAATGAATTTGATCCTATTTTTGAGGAAGTGTATGATTTTTGTGAAGCACAGGATATTGATATTGATACGTTAACGCACGAAGCAGGTGCTGCACAAATGGAAATCAACTTTAATCATGGCGATGCCATGCGTTTGGCTGATATGACATTTTTATTCAAAAGAACTGTCCGCCAAACCGCCATGCGCCACAATGTCTATGCAACTTTCATGGCTAAACCTTTGGCCAATGAACCAGGCAGTGCTATGCATGTTCACCAATCCGTCATTGACATAAAAACGGGGCAAAACTTGTTTGCCGATCCTAAAACGGGTGAGGACTCTGACTTGTTCCGTGCCCATGTTGCCGGGTTACAACGTTATTTACCTTTCGCCATGCCTTTGTTGGGACCCAATGTGAATTCTTACAGGCGCCTACAACCTTATTATGATGCCCCTATTAATGTGCATTGGGGAATTGATAACCGTACGGTCGGATTAAGGGTACCCATTGCTCCGCCAGATGGCCGCAGAATTGAAAACCGCCTGGCAGGAGCTGATGCCAACCCTTATTTGGCAATGGCCGCATCCTTAGCTTGCGGATATTTAGGAATGGTTGAAAAACTATCCCCAACTGAACAAGTGGGCGGCAGCGCGTACCGTTTGCGTCATACCCTGCCTCGTACTTTAAACGATGCCCTGCAACGCTTTGAGTCAAATAAAAGCATTCGTGGTATCTTAGGAGAAAAATTTGTTGATGTGTTTGCCTCTGTCAAAAGGGCAGAGTTAGACGCTTACCAAAAAGTAATTAGTTCTTGGGAACGCGAGCATTTGTTACTGAATGTGTAGAGAGGGTATCAAGCAGGTGGGGATAAAATAGTTAAGAAAACACTTTTTATCCCCGCTTTTTGTCATTCGTTATTTGAGAAAATTGTCTTTTTATAATAAGCGATTGTATTATTTTTTCTTTTGTTATCTAATAAACTTATATTGTCTTTTAACCAAATTTTTCTTATGCGACTAATGCGCGTGATCAAATGGTCGCGTTATTATCCTATAATAAAAACTTTACCTTGTTTCTATCCTTTAACCTTAGCGAATGGAAAGAATTACAATGATAAAAAGATTGTTATCATTCTTGTTGATAAGCACCTTGGCCGGTATTGTTGCTTTAACATCTGCCGCAATTGCTCAACAACGCGTTGTAAATGTCTATAATTGGTCAGACTATATTGGAAAAGATACTCTAGAAAAATTTACAAAAGCAACCGGTATTAAGGTTGTGTACGACGTTTATGACTCCAACGAAACATTAGATGCCAAGCTTTTAACCGGAAAAACTGGCTATGATATTGTTGTTCCTAGCGGCGGTTTTTTGGTACGACAAATTAATGCGGGTCTTTACCAGAAATTTGATAAAAGCCTTTTGCCAAATTTAAAAAATATAGATCCATTGCTGTTAAAGGCTTTGTCTAGTTTTGATCCCAAAAATGAATACGCTGTACCTTATTTCTGGGGAACAATTGGTTTGGGACGCAATGTCAAGATGATTAATGACCGGATGCCTAATGCTCCTGTTGATAGTTTAGACATTATTTTTAAACCGGAATTTGCCAAGAAATTTGCTGATTGCGGGATTGTTTTGCTTGACTCGCCCAGCGACGTTTTCCAAATTGCTTTAAACTATTTAGGCAAAGATCCCCACAGTACAAAAAAAGAAGATTACGATTTGGCCGAAAAACTATTATTGTCTGTCCGCCCTTATATCAAATACTTTCATTCATCCCGTTATATTGAAGACTTAGCGAATGGTGAAGTCTGTATCGCCTTAGGTTACAGCGGCGATATTTTGATTGCTGCAACTCGCGCCGAAGAAGCCGAAAAAGGAATTAAAATTGAATATACTATTCCCAAGGAAGGCACTCAACTTTGGATTGATTCTTTGGCCATGCCCAAAGATGCCCCCCATCCTAAAGAAGCTCACGCTTTTATTAATTTCTTGATGGATGCACAAATCGCTGCTGATGGCGTCAATTCTGTGACTTATGCCAGCCCCAATCAAGCTGCTTTGCCTTATATTGATCAGGAGATTGTTAACAATCCGGGGGTATACCCACCTCCTGAAGTAATGGTACGTTTGTTTGGTGACAAGGAAGCCAGTAGTGATCTCAAAAAAATGCGGACACGCAGTTGGACCAAAGTTAAAACCGGCAGATGAGTCTATAATAAAGAAGCCCTATCCCTGGATAGGGCTTTTGTACTAGCATTCATAACGCTAAATCCTATCAATAAAAAATACTAGTCAATACCAAAAAATGTTGGTTACAATAGAAATTGTTAACCCAAAAAATTCGAACAACATCAATGGGGATATTCGATATATGTCAGAAAAGGGAAAACCGGGCCACCCAGAACCATGGCGAGACCCAAACGTTAAACCATATATCAAAATTGAACATCTGGTTAAGAAATTCGGTGATTTTACGGCAGTTAATGATGTTTCCTTGACAATTTGTAAAGGCGAACTTTTTTCCTTATTAGGTGGTTCTGGTTGTGGTAAAACCACCTTGCTAAGAATGTTGGCAGGACTTGAAGTGCCCACTTCTGGGAAAATTTTTATTGATGATGTTGATATGGCAACGATTCCCCCTTATGAGCGGCCAACTAACATGATGTTTCAGTCTTATGCACTTTTCCCGCATATGACAGTAGAAAACAATATTGCCTTTGGCTTAAAACAAGATGGCATTCCCCGCTCCGTGATTGCTGAGCGTGTGGCTGATATGTTAGATCTGGTACAATTGAAACAATATGCCAAACGCAAACCACACCAATTATCTGGGGGACAAAAACAGCGTGTCGCGTTAGCAAGGGCACTGGTCAAAAGGCCTAAATTGTTGTTGCTTGATGAACCTTTGGGGGCCTTGGATAAAAGGCTGCGGGAACAAACCCAATTTGAGTTAATGAATATTCAGGAAAAGCTTGGTATCACTTTCGTCGTGGTTACCCATGACCAAGAAGAAGCCATGACACTATCTTCGAGAATTGGTGTCATGCACGCTGGACAAATTGTACAGGTGGGGACTCCCCCCGAGATCTATGAATTCCCTGGAAGTAGGCTTGTGGCAAACTTTATTGGTTCCGTTAATATATTTACCGGCCGGGTTATTGAAGACGAGCCAGATTACGTATTAATTAGAAGCGATGAGGCCAATGCTGATTTGTACGTTAGCCACGGCATTGCCTGTGCACCTGGCGCCCAAGTATGGGTTGCCATCCGCCCCGAAAAAATTATTGCAACCCGACAAGCACCACCGGATAGCCGAAATCAGCTGAAAGGGATCATTAAAGAAGTTGCTTATATGGGCAATTTGTCAATTTATCTGGTCAAATTGGAAACAGGCAAAATTGTTAAAGTGACCATGCCCAATCAAGTACGTTCCAGTGAAAACCAATTAACGTGGGATGAAAAAGTTTATCTTTCCTGGCAATCAACGAGTGGTGTTGTTCTCCATCACTAATCATGGAAAAAATCCCACTGATCAATCGTTGGGTTTTACATAGGGAGTCATAAAGGTGGTTAACGGCAGACAGAGATCCTTCGTGTCTTTTTTTAAGAAACTAAAGCCACAAGGTTCTTCCATAACTATTTTCGTTCCATATTTCTGGCTTTCTTTATTTTTCTTATTACCGCTGATTCTGATATTTGTTATCAGTCTAACCCAAACGGTTGACCTTCAACAACCTCCTTATAGCCCAATTATTACGTCAACCGAGGATACAGTTCGGATTAACCTATTCTTTGGTAACTATCTTGCCCTTGCAGAAGATCAGCTTTACATTTTATCCATTGTCAATTCAGTAAAGATAGCCACCGTATCAACATTTTTCTGTTTGCTGATTGGGTTCCCAATGGCGTACGGGATTGCCCGTAGTACTCCTACATATCGCAATACCTTGCTGATGATGATTATCTTGCCTTTTTGGACATCCTTTCTTATTCGTGTCTACGCTTGGATCGGTATTTTAGGTAAAGAAAATGGTTTATTGAACGGCTTGCTGTTATGGCTAGGGATTATTGACAAACCACTGGATATTATTTACAGCGATTTGGCTGTTTATATAGGTATTGTTTATTCTTATCTGCCTTTCATGATTCTACCCCTTTATGCCACATTAGAAAAATTAGATAACACTTTGTTAGAAGCGGCTGCAGATTTGGGCAGCAAGCCTACAAATACGTTTTTTACGATTACCGTACCCCTTGCAATGCCAGGAATTATTGCCGGTTGCCTACTCGTTTTTATCCCCGCGGTCGGTGAATTTGTTATACCAGAATTACTGGGCGATGCTAGCAGCCCGCTAATTGGGCAACAGGTAAGAAATGTATTTAGCTATGATTGGCCAATGGCATCAACCCTGGCAATGATGGTTCTTCTAGTCTTAGTCATTCCCATTTTTATTTTTCAATATTTACAAAATAAACAGACGGTGGCCAAATGAAACGTGGTCTTTCATGGTTCGTTTTCATCTCATTAATATTAGGTTTTGTGTTCCTTTACGCACCAATCTTGGTCTTGATCATTTTTTCTTTCAACAAATCAAAACTGGTAACAGTATGGCAAGAATTTTCCTTCGATTCTTATATCAACCTTCTTCACAACCAACAAATTTTAGATGCCGCTTGGGTTAGTTTAAAGGTAGCCTCAATATCAGCAACCTTGGCAGCAATCCTGGGCACAATGTGTGGGTATGTTTTGTCGCGATTTAGCCGATTTCGTGGCCGCATCTTGTTCTTGGGGCTTGTTAGCGCTCCCCTTGTGATGCCGGAAGTTATCACCGGTTTAGCGATGTTATTAATGTTCATTCAACTGGATCAAATTCTTCAAAATATTTTTGGCATTGAACCTGTTGGCAGGGGCCTGATAACTTTGATTATTGCTCACACAACCTTTGCAACAGCTTATGTGGCTGTTGTTGTACAGTCACGTTTGGCTGGATTTGATCGATCCTTGGAGGAAGCAGCAGCTGATTTGGGTGCCAAACCCTATAAAGTGTTCTTTTTTATCACCCTACCCATTATTGCCCCCGGTATTATTGCTGGTTGGTTACTGGCATTCACTTTATCTTTGGATGACGTGGTTATTAGTGATTTTACCTCTGGCCCAGGTGCATCAACCCTTCCATTGGTTATTTTTTCGAAAGTCAGGTTAGGAATAAGTCCCGAGATTAATGCGCTAGCCACCATCCTCATTTTGATTGTGGGCACTGGTATTATCGCTGCAAACATTATCGGCAACTATAGGGCTAAAAGAGACCGGCGAGAAATGCAAATAGCCTTGACAGAAAAAGCTGTCCCGTAAACATTCATTGTTTATAAATAATAAAGCTTAATGTAAGGAGATAAGAATGGCCAAAATGACAGTGGCAGCAACGCAGTTCGCCTGCACAGAAAGCACGGAACGGAATGTTGAAACTGCCGAACGCATTACTAGATTAGCTGCAAAAGAGGGAGCAAATGTTATCTTGCTGCCGGAATTATTTGAAACCCCTTATTTCTGTAAAGATCAAAAACAATCTTTCTTTTCCTTGGCCAAGCCGGTTGATAACCACCCTACCATCCAACATATGCAGCAACTAGCCGCTGAATTGAAAGTGGTTTTACCGATCAGTTTCTTTGAACAAGCGAATAATGCGTATTTTAACTCGGTGGTCATGATTGATGCGGATGGAGAAATTCTTGGTTTATACCGAAAATCTCATATTCCAGACGGGCCAGGTTATCAAGAAAAGTTTTATTTTACCCCGGGGGATACGGGATTCCGGGTTTGGAGTACAGCCTATGCCAAAATAGGACTAGGGATTTGTTGGGATCAATGGTTCCCTGAATTGGCTCGTTCCCTTGCCCTTCAAGGCGCCGAAATGATCCTTTATCCGACCGCCATCGGCAGCGAACCGCAAGATGCAACCATTGACAGTCGCGATCATTGGCAACGCACCATGCAAGGTCATGCCGCTGCCAATATCATCCCAGTGATCGCCTCTAATCGTATTGGTTTAGAAAAAGGCGAAAATTTTCAAATGACTTTTTATGGGTCTTCTTTCATCACCGACGCTACGGGGACAAAAATTGCAGAAGGTGACAGGCAAACGGAAAGCGTTATCACCGCCTCTTTTGATTTGGAAAAAATTAAGCTGCAACGGGCTTCATGGGGCCTATTCAGGGATCGACGCCCAGAATTATATACACGCATCCTTTCCTATGATGGCCAAGATTCTATATTATAGGAAAGTCTTTACGTAAAATCACGATAGCATTTTTTTCTTTCATTGCACTCGATGTTGATCGTAATAACTAAGAGATTACTCATAAGTAATTGCTGCCTCAGGATTAATTTTTCAAATTAATCCACACAGATTTCCAATCCGTATATTTATCAAGCGCATGCAAGGATTTGTCGCGTCCAAAACCCGATTGTTTAAATCCCCCAAAAGGCATTGACATATGGCCATCATCATAAGAATTAACCCATATTACACCCGCTTTTAAGGCTTGTGCCGTTCGAAAAGCCTTGGTGATGTCTTTTGTCCATATCGCTGCGGCTAATCCATAAATGGTATCATTGGCGATTTTGATTGCTTCCTCTTGATCACGGAAAGTGATCACCGACAGCACCGGTCCAAAAATTTCCTCTTGGGCAATTTTCATGCGGGGTTGCACGTGATCAAAAATCGTTGGCCCTACAAAATATCCACCACTGCTTTCAGCAACCCTTTTTCCGCCGCAAATAAGGGTAGCCCCTTCTTTCTTCCCCGAATCGATATAGCCCAAAACCCGAGCCATTTGTTTTTGATCAATAAGGGCACCAATATCTGTCAGTGGATCTAAGGGATCCCCTACTTTCATTTTTTTGCTAACATCCGCAACTTTAGCCAAAAATTTATCTTTAATAGACGCTTCGACCAATAACCGTGACCCAGCACTACAGGCTTCGCCTTGGTTATAGAATATGCCCCAAGCCGCCGCTTTTGCAGCCGCATCTAAATCCGGTGCATCCGCCATAATAATATTGGGGGATTTCCCTCCACACTCCAGGGAAACACGTTTCATATTTGATTCACCGGCATATTTTAAAAAATATTTTCCAACCTCGGTCGATCCCGTGAAGGCCAAACAATCCACCTCCCCATGCTTTCCCAAAGCCTGGCCAGCGGTTTCCCCATAACCAGGAACCACGTTTAATACACCTGCTGGCATCCCTGCTTCAGCCGCTAATTCAGCCGCCCGTAACGTTGATAAACAAGATTGTTCCGCCGGTTTAATAACCAAACTGTTTCCCGCTGCAAGAATTGGCCCCATTTTCCAAGCTGCCATTAATAAGGGAAAATTCCACGGTAAAACCGCGCCGATTACCCCCAAAGGTTCACGCCTAACCATGACAATCGAGTCAAGCCCTGTGGGTGCAACCTCATCAAACAATTTATCAATGGTTTCCGCATACCACCGGATACAATTGATCGCCAAGGGGATATCAACCGAGATGCTGTCACGGATGGGCTTGCCAACATCCAACGTCTCTAATAAGGCTAATTCATCGAAGTTTTTTTCCATTAAATCGGCCCAGCGCAACATGATTTTTTTACGCTCGGCAATCGCCATTTTTACCCACACCCCTTTTTCAAAAGCTCTCTTGGCGGCTTTGACGGCCAGATCAATATCTTCCTGATCGCCTTCAGATATTTGGGTAATGGTTTGACCAGTTGCCGGATTGATAGCTGGGAAAGTTTTACCTGACTTGGCCTGGACAAATCTTCCATCAATAAACAAGTGTTGGGGAAAGGACATGGTCTTGCTTTGATGTTGCCAATCAGACATTTTTTTTGATGCAGTAGCCATCATTATTTTTCTCCCTAAAAGATCAATTTTTGTTTCAATCCTACAGCCATTTCTATCCAAAATATTGGCCTGCCTTGGCACTTATAATAGGTAACCTCAACATCAGATGCAACTAGCACGCATCTTTATAGGAAAAAACCACCTAAATATTCTTGGTAGAACGCCATTATAAATGACGAAGCGAAAAATGAGAGGTGATTATAAAGTTATAAAATAATAAAAATTTATGCACATAATTAAGCAAATGATAAATTATTTTGATAAATAAAATTTATCATAAATGATGATGGGCAATTATTATTCGTTTTTTGCCCGTCTAAAAACCGCGCATTTTATTAAAACATTTGACTTCGCGCAAGCGTAAAGATGACATTATATTTAATACAAATTGCAAATTTATACTTTTATTACAAATAATATAATATATTTGTTGTTTTATGGTCATGATTATTTGACTTAATTATCAGTTGAGGAGGAATAAATGAAGAAAATTTTATTATCATTAGTTGTATTATCCGCCTTCATATCTGGTTCAAGCTATGCTGCTTGGTCAGATCAATATGGCAATTATTGCCCAGTTGGCGCTCCGATATGGGATTGTATCGACTAATTAGGGTAAAATATAAAATGGGGAAAAATTGTTTGAATTCCTAGTCTTTTTGGTTGGATATTTATTAATTTATAGAGGATATTGTAAGTACTAATCCATATTCCTACCCATTAATGAATTTCCATAAAAACAACTTTCCCGTGAAGAACCCCTGTTGAATAGTCTACAGGGGTTTTTTATTATAAATAAGCCTTTAAGCAATGAATGAAACATATCTCGCATGTTGCACCAAATTATCCTAAATCTTTAAATTTAATTAAAAAATTTTATTATTTTGTAAATAAATTTTTTATAGCAATATAAATGCTATAAATGACAAATTTGTAATTTTTTATCAAAAAAATTGTCTTTAGTTAAAAATATATTTTAACCATCAAGCCATGATAATTATAAATTATGGCCGCAATAAGAATGTGTAATTATTCATTGAGGAGGAATAAAAATGAAGAAGTTATTATTAGCTTGGTAACGATGGGTATTATTTCTGTTTTTGCTAATACAACCTCAAGCACAGAATTGGGAAGCATATCTATTTCCCTTAACATTAAAAGAATGCGAGAAACAGGAGTTCATGATATTCCAAGTAAATGATCCGCTAAAAAAATAATCGGATTTAAACCCGCCGCCAAACAGTGCCGGTTGCTTTATCTTCCAAAATGATGCCTGACTTTTCCAGTACCTGCCGAATTTCATCGGCTTTTTGAAAATTTTTTGCCTGGCGCGCCTGCACCCTATCTTCAATCCGCCGCTTGATTTCTGCGTCGCTGAGTGCTTGCGGCGACTGGGGCAAATGGCTTTGTTGGAACCATTGTTCAACAGGATGCTGAAGGATGCCCAATAAATTGGCACAATTTTTTAATTGGGCTTGTAATAACGGCTTTTGTTTTTCATCCGCCTTATTAATTGCAGATGCCAATTCATGCAGACGGGTTAAAGCCAACGGTACATTCAAATCATCCTCTAACGCTTCCAAAAAAATGGAAGGGATTTGTACCGTATGAGGGAGAAAGTTGCCCCCTCGCAATGTTTGGTAAAAACGGTCAAGATGCTGTTTGGCCTCCTGCAGCGCGGCCCTTGAAATATCCAAGGGTTGGCGGTAATGGGCGGATAGTAAGCATAAGCGGATGGTTTCCCCCGCAAAACCCTCCTCCATCAACTGGCGTACTGTAAAAAAATTGCCGGTTGATTTTGACATTTTTTGCCCATTCACCTGCACAAACCCATTATGTAACCAGTAATGGGCTGGGTTTAGGCCGTTATGGCTGCAACTACTTTGGGCAATTTCATTTTCATGGTGCGGGAAAATTAAGTCAAGCCCGCCGCCATGGATATCAAAAACATCCCCCAGCAAACTGCCCGCCATGGCGGAACACTCAATATGCCATCCTGGCCGTCCCCGGCCCCACGGGCTATCCCAACCGGGCTGATCATCGGCACTTGGTTTCCACAAAACGAAATCGGCCGGATGCTTTTTATATGGGGCCACTTCCACCCTGGAACCAGCAATCATCTCATCTTGGCTGCGATTAGACAGACAGCCATAATTGGGCGCAGATAGCACATGGAATAAGACATGCCCATCGGCCACATACGCATAACCAGCACGCACCAAATATTCGATCATTTGGCACATTTCCGGGATGTATTCTGTTGCTTTCGGCTCATAAGTGGGCGGCAATGCCCCCAAGGCATTCATATCTTGGTGATAATGGGCAATGGTTCGCCCGGTCAATGCCTCAATCGTTTCCCTATTTTTGGCCGCCGCCTGGATAATTTTATCTTCAATATCGGTAATGTTACGGACATAAAGCACGTGATCGGCCCCATATTGATGCCGCAGCAGGCGGAACAACACATCAAACACCACCACTGGCCGGGCATTACCCACATGCGCCCGGTCATAAACGGTCGGGCCGCAACAATATAGACGCACCTGGTACGGATCAATGGGGATGAAATCCTGTTTACGCCCCCCTAACGTGTTAAATAGCCTAAATGTCATTTTTAGTTGATGCTTTCCATCACCCGTTATTAATTAACGGGATTGAATCAGAAAATGATGGCACAGTAAATTATTATTTAAAATTTCCGCTTGATCCAGCCTTGTGTAATAGGATACCGCCGCTCCCTAGCAAATGCCCGCGGCGATACCCTGGGGCCAGGCGGGGTTTGATGGCGCTTATATTCGGCCCTGCTAAGCAATGACCAAATTTCCTCAACCAATGGCCGCTTGTATCCACCGGCAACAATTTCCGCAATCCCCAAATCCTCCTCAACCAACCCTTGTAATATACGGTCCAGGATAGGGTAAGGTGGCAGGCTATCCTCATCTTTCTGGTCAAAACGCAATTCGGCGGTCGGGGGGCGTTTTAGAACCCTTTCCGGCATTATTAACCCTGCGGGGCCTTTAGCAATGGCCGGTTTTACCTGGTTGCGCCATTCCGCCAAAGCAAAAATGGTGGTTTTATAAATATCTTTGAGCGGGGCATAAGCGCCGCACGTATCGCCATATAAAGTGGCATATCCAACGGCCATCTCGGATTTATTGCCGGTCGCCAATACCAAGGGAGAAAGCTTATTGCTAACCGCCATCAATAACGTGCCGCGGATACGGCTTTGCAGGTTTTCTTCCGCAAGGCTAGGTTTGGTCCCGCTAAATAAGGAGGCTAAGGTTTCCCTATATTTCTCCATTAAACCGTGAATGGGCAATTGATCAAGCCGGATACCCAACAATTTCGCGGTGGTTGCCGCATCCTCCAAACTTTGCTGGCTGGTATAGGGGGAAGGCATCATCACGCCCCGAACCTGCCCTGAACCCAAAGCATCAACCGCGATGGCAGCGGTTAAGGCCGAATCAATTCCACCACTTAACCCCAGCACCACCTCCTTGGCCTTATTTTTCCCGATATAATCCCGCAACCCTAATACAGCGGCTTGGTAAACATGCCCCAGTTGCAACGCCGGATGAAGGGATTTATGGGATAAGCCAGGATAGGTTGGGTGATAAGCTGGCTGTCCCACCAAGCGGAAGGAGGATTGGCCAACGGCCCAATCAACCCCTATCAATTGTTCCTGGAACGCCAACGCTTGGCTGACCATTTGGCCGCGCTGATCAAGCAGGAACGAGGATCCGTCAAAAACCAGGTCATCCTGGCCGCCCACCTGGTTTACATAAAGGAGAGGCAAGCCGTTTTCCTTGGCAAGACCGGCGGCCACTTGCTGCCTGCGGCGCATTTTATCCGGTAACAGGGAATTCGGTTGGGTTGATAAAGGGGATAATTGCAGCCCGGCATCATAAGGGCTTGAATTGATCACCAGCAACAAATGCGCGCCTTGCTGCCGCAACTGCTTGGCGGCGGAATCCGCCCACATTTCCTCACAAATCATCACCCCCAAATCAATGCCCCGGAAAGATATAATATTCGGCAGCTTGCCAGCGGTGAATAAGCGTTTTTCATCAAACACCTGATAATTGGGCAAATCTGATTTATAATGGGTGGCCACCCGCTGACCTTGATCCAGCAAACAACAGGCATTATATATGTGGCCTTGTTCCATTAAGGGCACACCTAATAATATCGCCGTTTTGGCGCCCGCCGTCTGCTGTTGCAATTGCTGTAGATAGTAGGCGGCTTCCCCCAAGAACGATTGGGAAAGGATCATATCATCCGCCGGATAGCCGACCAAGGCCAGTTCAGGCAAAACCAACATATCTGCCTGCATGGCTACAGCTTCCCCATAAAAAGATAGGATACGCTGGTAATTGCCCGCAATATCACCAACCGCTGAATTCATTTGCGCTAAGGCAAACCGGATGGAAACTCCCATTATTTACTTTTTCCTTATGTTACGGATGAATCATCATCGCCCTTTATTTTAACAGATATTTAGTTGAGTTCACAAAATTTCATCGCTTACCGCCTGGCTTTGCTATAGCCTGATCCCCCAGGAAATAAAAATATTTTTTGCATGTGTATCGTGTGGATAGCGGCTAAAATCAACCTTTTATTGACCTTATTAATTAGAATTCTTCACTAGCCTATTGATAAAAGCAATGCTAGAACACTGCCAGTGGGGAAAACATCCAAGCCAGCGCCGATGATTGATGACAAAAACATTAAAAAAAACGCCCCGTATGACCAAGAATAAGCGGCCAATAGACTCTTCACCCCCAATGGTCAGCAGCGAAATCAGGCTGCGGGACAAGGTGTTGGCTTTACGCAATGCCCCACCCCAAATT
>Ga0075163_10006019_pt1 | contig 16094 bp, 20 predicted proteins | sample JI1023141ADNA_FD_71478 | JGI IMG/M metagenome (GOLD analysis project Ga0075163, IMG submission 71478) | Wastewater effluent complex algal communities from Wisconsin, to seasonally profile nutrient transformation and Carbon sequestration -... | ecosystem: Engineered > WWTP > Effluent > Algae...
CACCCTTCTCCTGCCAGACGAGCCATCCGGCCACCGTAAGTGACATGACGAGCAGTACAGCAACGGCTCGGCGATATGCATAGATATCACCCAGTAGTCTCTCGCGGTCTAGTATGGCCGTGTCGCCACGACGTTTTAGTTCAAAAGTACTGTGCTGTGTCCTGAGCGGTCGCATGGCTGTCACGAACAATAGTCCGACAGCTAAAAGTAACCAAAGTATAAGGACAAGCGTTGTCATAGTGTAATCATACTATATAATGGATGTGAGTAACGACTGGAGGATTTCTGTGAGTAAAAAAGCGTGGATAATTTTTGTAGCAATTTGCGTAGCGGTGTTGGGCGGACTCGTCTTTTTCAACCGCAAAGATAAAGTAGATGTTGGCAGCGTTGACCAGGGAAAAATTTTGGCAGCGAGCCCTGCTAGTGGCAATATCGCCGATCATGTATTCGGCGACACTAGTGGCAAAACAGTTCTTATCGAGTATGGCGACTTCCAATGCCCGGCATGTGCGAGCGCCCACCCGAACCTCAAGGAAGTAACTGAGGAGTTCAAAGACAAATTAACATTCATTTTCCGTAACAACCCGCTCACCACGATTCATCCGAACGCCCGAGCAGGCGCAGCGGCAGCCGAGGCAGCAGGTTTGCAAGGCAAATATTGGGAAATGCACGACCTGCTGTACGAGCAGCAAAACCAATGGTCATCGGCAGATGCAAGTCAGCGCTCAACGCTGTTTAGTGGCTATGCGCAACAGGTTGGCGTAAAGAGCCTCGAGAAATTCCGTACCGATATGGCAGGCAGTGCCGTAAACGAGAAGATCGATTACGACCTCGCACTCGGCAAGACAGTTCAAGTCTCAGGCACACCAACTATCCTCCTCAATGGCGAAAAAATTGAGTCTAGTGTATGGAGCGATAAGGCAAAGCTCAAAGCAGCGGTCGAAAAAGCCCTTAACTAGGTAGCGAGCCTATATAAAAAACCGCTCCGGTGCCTTGGAGCGGTTTTTTCTTATTACTCCCTAATGTCAGCCAAGCTTGCTTGGCCTTTAGGGGATGGAAATCATCGATAGAATTTACTTCGATTGATGATTGGAAGGGTAAACCCTTCCTCTTCCTTATTCAGCGATATAAAGTTGCCATTCGGCAGGCACCACATCCACCGCGACCTGCTTAGCCCGTGAAGGCACAAACTTGATTGCTATTGGCATGAGGTTTTTTTACACTCCCTTTGAGCTCGTCCACCAGCTCTTATTTCTACTCACCTGTTCCGCACTGAATTCGACCTTACTTATTAGCTATTTTCCGGTTCCCAGTGCGAGACACATAGACAATCATACCAATCGGACTTTATTAGGTCAATACTAAACCATCAAATCGCTGAAAGCACAAGCGCTATTAACAGATTAGGCAACGCCTGGAGTCTGCTCTGGAGAAGCTGCTTTCAGAGGTCGCTCCTTGATCATGAACACCAGGACCGAGGCGACGAACATGAGTGAGGCTGCGATGATAAAGATCCGCTGCAGACTATCGCTAAACGCCGTCGTGACCTTTTCGCTATAGTTCGACTGCTGTTTCGTGAAGTCTGACTCGATCTTGTCCTTTGCTGGAGCTGGCAAGTTTGGCTGGCTCTCGATCGATGTAGTGAAACCATCGGTAATTTTCTGTTTCAAATCAGGCATGTTCAATGTCAACAATGTGTTTGAATCATTCAAGTCACCAAACTTCGTTGCCTCGGGACTTTGCTTGATTGTTTGCACATATGGATCATTCTGAATCCCGATGAGACCGTTTGTAATACCCGTCGTGAGCATCGCACCAAAGACGGCAATACCAACCGTTGATCCAAGACTACGGAACAATTGGCTTGAACTTGTCGCGACTCCAAGGTCTTGCTGCTTGAACTCATTTTGCACCGCCAAGTTCATCACCGGCATCACAACGCCAAGACCGGCGCCGAGGAATAGCATGATAAACGCCTCGTACATGTAGCTTGAATGTGGCGTCAGGGTAGAAAGCAGTGCCACCATAATCGTCGCGACGACGATGCCAACCTGCATAAAGATCTTGTAGCGACCCGTACGAGAAATGATTTGACCAGAGGTAATAGACGTGAACATCAAACCACCGATCATTGGTAGAAGCATCAAGCCAGATTCAGTCGGCGTCGCGCCAAAGACTTGCTGATTAAACTGCGTGAGGTACAAGATAGATCCCATGAACGCGGCACCAAACAATGTTGCCACGCCCATAATCAGCACATAGTTTCGGTTTTCAAAGAAGCGCAGCGGTAGAATCGGCTCAAGTGCCCGTCGCTCTACCCAGATAAACGCTGCCGTCGCAAGTGCAACGATGCTGTACATAATGACCCGGAGTTCAACCACGTTCATACCGGTGACATTAAGGAAATCTTTGAAAATCACTTCAGTATTATCAACCGCCAAGACGAGTGTACCGAGGGCGACTGCTAGTAGAGTTGCGCCAATATAATCGATAATCGGGCGTTTATTGTGCTTGAGCGGCGGGCAGAAGATAGCAATCACGAGTAGCGCGACTATAGCCACAGGAACGTTAATCCAGAATGTCCAGCGCCAGTCGGTCGTCAGACCAAAGATAGTATGCGCATCCGTTAACCAACCTCCAAGTAGTGGTCCAATGATTGATGATAGGCCAAAGACAGCACCAAATAGTCCCTGCCATTTACCCCGTTCTCGAGCCGCAAAAAGGTCACCAATAATCGTGAATGCATTTGCTGTGATGATACCACCACCGATACCCTGCACCGCTCGGGCAATAATTAGTTGGTCAACACTACCGGCCATACCGCTAAATAGCGAAGCAAGTCCAAAGATCGCGACACCAACCAGGAGCACTGTACGGCGTCCAAATAGGTCGGACATTTTACCTGCAATTGGCACGGTGATTGTTGTCGTCAACAGATACGCTGTTACAATCCAACTGAGTGAACTAAACGAGTTAAAATCCTCGACAATTTTGCCAAGTGCTGTCGCGATAATCGTCTGATCTAACGCCACGAGAAAAAGGCTGGCCATAACGGACAGCATGATAATAATTTTTGAGCGCAACGCTAAGTTATGATGGTGCATACATCCCCTATTTTCTTCGTTTATTCTTGTGAACTGTGCTTTTTATATTCGCGGAAGCCCTCAAGCTGAGCGGACATTTGATCAACCATTTCCTCGAGCATCTCTTCCTTAAGGAAGACGACACCACTACCGTGCATGGCTCCGATCACATAGAGACGATCACCTGGTTTAAGGTTTAGTTCCTCGCGGGCATCAGCAGGTATCACCACCTGCCCCTTGCTGCCGACAGTTGCTGTACCGTAGAGTTTCTTATTACCTGTAATTCCCATAAGTTGTCTCCTTCTGTACCATATCGTAACAAAAGTATGAAAAGTATGTCAAGTTACACTTGTTAGTTGCGTGACATGAAAAAAAGCCGACCGGTTTATGCGGTCGGCTGGGACGAGTATTTTGGGATTTATTAGGAATGATTGCTACATATCATGCGTTACAGAACACTCTGCCACGCTGTACGTGATGCGCCGTCGCCCTGCTCCCACTCGAGTGGTTCGTAGGCAATTTCACTGAGTGAGCTTTGCCTGTCAGTCTTCAATGTCGGAATTAGCCGTTCGGCAAGTGTCATGCTAAATGTTCGTGATGGTGATTTTCGTGCCATAAAACTATGGATCTTTTGGTCTATCGCGTTTTGGTCTATTGGTGTGTACATTATGTGTAACTCCTTATTTTTGATTGACCCTCCTGACTCTCCCGCCAGTTAAATCTACTATATATAGGATTTTTGACTTTATTTGTGAAGTATTTTACAATATTGGCGTGGTATTATTCATATAATACATAGTGTAGAGAAACATTTATGGAAAATATTGCAGAACTTCTTCCCACACAGTCCACTCGCCGATCCGTCAAAAAACGGTCGATTCTGATTTACCAGGGCGAAATCCCTCGGCAAGCGTATATCGTATTGTCCGGTGTATTCAAAGTGTACCGGCTCGGTAACTTCGGTGAGGAGCAAATTGTAGGCTTCCGAACCAAGGGCGATCTATTTCCAGAAACATGGATCTTCGGCAAAACTTCAAGCGCGCTCTTCTACTACGAGGCGCTCGAGGACAGTGAAGTCCTGACGGTTGAAAAACCGGTTCTGCTCGAACTCATAGAGTCACGTCCGGAAATGAAGCAGCATTTATTTGATTACATCATGAACAGCTACACAGGTCTGCTCATGCAGGTGACCGCCCTGGAGCAGTCACGAGCTGCCGAGAAGCTCCTTCTCATGATGTATTACCTCATGTTCCGTTATGGCAAAGAGGCGTCACCAGGCGTCTACCACGTGAACCTACGCTTGACGCACACGACACTTGGTAGTCTCATGGGATTAACAAGAGAAACTACTACGATGGAGCTGGGTCGATTAAAGCGTAAGAAAATCGTTACCTACGATAGCAAGGGCTTTATGATCTATCGTCATGAACTTGAACGCCGACTTGGTGACGAGAGCTTTAGCAGTCTCCGGCTTCAAACGCCACAGGCATAATAATTACAAACGACTATACCCAATAAAAAGAACCGGCCACTTGGACCGGCTCTTTTTATTGATTGTCTGTTACTTCAAGCTCTCTTCGACGATTTGGAGCAGCTCTTTTGGTGAAGCCCATGCTTTGAGAACGTATCGTTCAGCACCGAGTCGGTAGGCGTCATCGATTTCGTCTTGCATATCGTAGTTACTAAAAACAACGACCTTCACGTGAGGGTGCTTTTCCTTCAAGCTGTATTTTTCCAAAAATTCTACGCCGTCCATTACTGGCATACGAAGATCCAGGAGAATAAGTCCTGGGTTGTGCTCATCGGATAATTTTAGAGCGTCTTTGCCGTTATGGGCAACGTTGACCGTGTATTTGGCCTGAGTAAGTAGTGTATGGTATACCTCGGCAAGTTCCGGGTCATCTTCGACTATCAGAATTGATTTTGTTGGTTTGCCTGTCATAATAAGTCTCCACTTCCTTTCACAAGTTTAACGTAAGAAAAAATTAATTATTGTGAAATATCTTACAACTATTCTTATTGAATAGCAAATTTACTATCACTCATCAGCCTATATCTTCCTTGGCAAACGAACAGTAAAGGTTGATCCTTTGCCTTTACGAGATGCAACTCCAATACTTCCCCCGTGCAGAATCGTGAGATGATACGCCAAGTATAAGCCTACTCCAGTGCCCGTGACAAACTCGGTACGGGCATTATTGATGCGACTAAATTGCTTAAAGAGTTTTGGAAAATCAGACTTAGAGATACCCACGCCGGTATCTTTCACCATAATAATCCAGCGGTTCGCTCGTCGTAACATACGCACGGTCACCGTACCGCCAGTTGGCGTGTATTTAATTGCATTACTTAGCAAGTTCTCGATCACCATGCGCAGCATGTGACTGTCACCCAGGATCATACCTTGCGACGGCGCTTCGAGTTTCAGTGTGACCTCGCCCTTCTCTGCCTGTTCGCGCTGCTCATCCACAACATCACGTACCATTTTAGCCAAATCAAACTTTCGTTCAGCGAGCACGATACGACCAGTCTCTAGCTTGGCAAGATGCAAAATATCATTAATCACGCCCAATTGACGGTTATTACTCGCATAGGCTCGCTCCAGATATTCGCGTTGTTTATCATTAATATCTCCAGAGAATCCCTGTAGCACCATGCCGAGATACTGCTTCACCCCTGTAGCTGGCATACGGAGCTGGTGCGATGCCAGCGACAATAGCTCATCCTTGGCAAACTCAACGTCACGCTCCTTCTCATAGATCAACCGCGAATAGCGACTGCGAAGCATTACGCCAGCTATACCTGCAAACAATAAACCAAAGAACATCCCGCCAAAAAGCAGCACTTGCGGAAAGTATGTCGTCAGCCATGCCAATATATAGGCTGTGTCCATCGTATATACAATAGTGAACTTCTTGCCATACTCTGTGACTTCTTGCTTCACTGTCCGAACATCTGCGTCTGTAGTTGTGCCTGCTTCGTAGAGTAGATTAGCTGGCACCGGATCTCCCAGATAAATTTCCATCTTGGTATGTTCCAGCTCGACATCGCTAAATGCCGGACCAAAGAACAGGTCACCACGGAACATCGCGAGCGTATAGCCACGAAGTGCTTGTAGTCTCTCACCGGCAGTCGATTGCGGAAGGGACTTATCGTAAAAGGGGGTGAACATCATGAAGCCCTTTTTCTTCAACTCATCTTTTTCATTGGTAGAAAAGACGTTTGGTAGCGTGCTCGTGACCGTCGTCTGACCGCTTTGCGCTGCCTGGTCTAGCGTCTCTTTGATTCGTGGAGAATTACCAAGATTGTAGCCAATCCACTTCTCGGTTCGTGGCGTGCGGGGGCTGACGTAGGCTATAGTGTTGCTACTCGGCGTACTACCCTGCGACAAACCAAACGCTTCCATGCCAGGGAAGTTCTTTTTGATGTTATAGACTGACAGGTAGCGCCGCCACGACTCCTCGTCACTTGCGCTAGACTCAACCTTGCCCGTGCTCCCCCACGACAGGTACGCATAGGAATTAAACATATTCGATATACGCAGCTCATTCTCGCGGAGTAACCGATCAATTGATCGGGCACGTGCCGATTCCACGTTTGCCGTCGCTAAACTGTAACCAATCAAACTGCCAATAATAACCAGTATCAAAATGGTTAAGGGTAAAACGCCATAGGTAAGCGTAGGCCAACGTATTGAACCGCTGGCCCTTAGGTCAGTTAATGATGTCTCGGATGGTGGTTTTTTCACAAAGTCGCCAGATTAATCCTATACATATTATAAAAGATTTTATTGTGTTAAGTCAACCTTAAACGGTTCGCTGTATCTATAAATGCCGAATGTACTATACCCCGCAATGAAAGATACGTATGTAAGAATTCTAACAATCAAGCCACGTGACTATTTTTTGCGCAGGAAGTAGAGTGCCAACCCGCCAGAAGTAAGCAAACAAACGATCACGATGATCCAAAATGTAAATGGCAGGTTTTCGCCCGGCAGGTCCACGTTCATACCGTAGAGTCCCGCGATCATTGTCGGTGCGGTAAAGGCTAGCGTAATAACTGTTAGCAAACGAATTGTTTCGTTCAAACGTGTATCCATGACGGCACGGTATGAGTCGCGAACATTAGTAATTGTACGGAGCAAACTCTTACAGCGAGCAATCAACTGTTCGAATTCAATCGAAAGGTCCTCGACCAAATCACGATCGTCTTCGTAGAGTGGTAGCAGTCGACTACCAAGTATCTTTTCGACAGCCGTGTTGGTTGGCTGCAGTGCATCAAGGTAATCGTTGAGCTTTCGTTCGTATTCAGTCAGTGTAATGATGTCTTTGGAATTCAATGTGCGAACGTCACTTGTCGTCGCGCGCATCTGACGGTTAATCGACGCGACTCGTGTCTGGTACTGTTTTGTGATTGCCTCGAGCATCAACATAAAGAGCTTTGTTCTTTGGGTTGTAGATACGCTTGTACTATCAATAAACGGTTGCCACAAACGGCCGAGGCTATCACGGCTCACGGTCACGATATGTTTTTTGCCGAGCGCAAAAAAGATTGGCGTCGTAAAGTCATTGAAATCATCGTCGGTATCCGGCAGCCTTGTAATGAAATAAGTCCATCCATCGTCAGACTCGACACGAGGAACCTCATGAGGATCCAGCGCGTCCATCAGCAGGTCATGATCTATACCAAGGCGAGTAAGCTTCTCCAGATCCTCGTCATTAGGGCGCTCTGAACGAACCCAGCTGCCTGGTCGCAGTTCATCTTGAGCGGTAATTGTCGGACGGGACTGTGTTGAGCGAAGATAGGTAATCATAGCGCTACTTTCATTTAGAGATTTTCTCCATTGTACCACTTACTACAAAGAGAAGGGCAGCCTGTGCGGCTGCCCTTCTATTCGTATACGTACGACTCTACAGTCAGAACTATTTCTTTTTCTTGCTAAGTTTCTTGTCTTCTTGGACAAGTGTTTTCAACTTGTAGCCAACGATAAGTCCAAATAGGATACCGCTCAAGAAGTCGATGTATGGCTTAGCCTCAACTGAAATATCAAGTTGCGCGGCAAGAAACCACAACAAGAGTCCTAGTAAAATACTGAGGATTCCTGCGACTAATACTGTAAATATAAGCTCTGCTAATAGTTTTGTAACGTTTTTCATATGGATACATCATACTGCATATGCTTAAAAATTACCAGACAGTTAGGGGTATTCTGCAGTCAAAATTCTTACAATCCATGCCGCAGTCCGGGGCTATGATGAGAAGTACAAAGTTATCTCTAAGCGGAGAGGAGGCGCATATGGTATTTGTTGCAGCAGCACTGGTGATTATCGGTGTTGTGGTTGCCCTAATGGGAGAACGTGCGTTTCGTTTCGTTTTGCCAATTATAGGTTTTGTCGCCGGTATTCTCATTGGCTACTCAGGTGTTCAAGCAGTGTTTGGCATCGGAATCATCAGCTTTCCGCTCGCCATTATTACTGCGTTCCTCATCGGCGCGATAATGGCCGTTCTATCCTATCTCTACTTCGACCTAGCAATCATTCTGCTGGTCGCTATCATTACTGGTTATGGGGCGATGTATCTTGGTATCGCGCTCGGGCTTTCAAATAATCCATTCTGGATGGGTCTCCTCGCCTTCTCCGGCGCTATTGTTGGACTAGTAGTGGCGACGATTTTGCCGATGGCACAAAGCCTAGTGGTGGTCGTGTCGTCATTTTATGGAGTGGCCATGGTGCTGGCGGGCGTGTTCCTCGTAGGCGGTAGTGTCACCAGCGAGCAGCTACACCAGGGATTAATTCCAGCGGTAAGTGAGCGTATTAATGGTCATATCTTGTGGCTCATGGTCTGGATGGGTGCCTCACTCGCAGCATGTTATTTCCAAATCGCTGCAATCAATAAGCGCATGATGGGTGGATCCGGTTTTTCCTATGAAGAAGCGGTCAGGTCAGTAAAGGTAAAAAGTTAATCAAGGAGAAATTCATTATGGCTGTAAAAACAAACTCACGTATTATCGGCGTCAAGACAACGACTCTCGCACTCTATGAAGGCGTGTTCGCATCTGTCATCGGACTCGGACTTGCTATTTTCTGGAGCCTCAGTGCAACGTTCCAGTATGGAGCGGCGACCGATAGTGTCATCCAGGGACTCGTGTTCGGGTTCGCTACCGGTATCATCAGTATCGTACTGGTACCATTGGTCTATTTCGCTTTCGGTTGGTTGTTAGGTATTATCCATGGGTTTATCTTTAACGTTATTTCAGAAGCATCAGGAGGTATCGTACTGCGTATTGAAAACTTCAAAGAAGATAAGTAGAAACGAATGCCATTTTGGTCCAAATGTATGATCCCGCTGATGGTGTCGTCTATCGAACACTTGTCATAGCGGTCATCGCAGTCATCGCTATTGGAACCGTGTTCTTCCACTACGTTGAACAGTTCGCTTGGATTGATGCCTACTACTTCTGCGTTGTCACTCTTGCGACTGTCGGCTACGGTGACTACGTGCCGCGAACAGATGTAGGCAAACTCTTCACGACATTTTACATCTTCGTCGGTGTTGGTATCATCACGACCTTTATCACCTACACACTGCGGCGCCGTGCCACTATACGCGAACGGCGCCGACACCCCGATCACCCTGACAATCAGTAGTGGAGGGTGTTAAGCGTGATGAGGCGTGCCACGAAACGCACGGACGATGGCAATCAGTATAACCGCGCCAAGTACCGCGACGATGAGACTCGTTAAATTGAATCCTTCAACATCCATGCCTGTGAGCATACGCATGATAAACCCACCGATAAATGCACCAATGATACCTACCACGATGTTTGCCACGGCGCCTTGCTGAGCATTAGTACCCATAATCATTGATGCGATCCATCCTGCGAGCGCACCAAATAGTATCCATAAAATGACATCTAGAAACATATTTTTCCTCCTGTTGGTTAGTAACAGCCATTACTATAATCAATTACGCGCTTATTGTTTGTTGGAATTATCACAAAAAGAGACTGCCCAGGGGCAATCTCTTTTTGTTCAGTATGCGAGATGATAATTTATGTAGTTGGTACGAGTTCAGCACTCGACAAATCCATCGCAAAACCTGCAACAGCAATCTGGCCGTCTTTATTACCCACAATTTTGCCGCGATCAAAGAACTTTTTGTAATTTCCGCTCTTTGTCTTCATGCGGTAATCGATTTGGTAATCGTCTGTGTTGCCCTGTAAATAGTTTTCAAGAGCAGTTGTCGCCTTTTTACGGTCCCGTGGGTGTATCAATTCGACAAACTTACTAATATGAACAAATTCTTCAGCGTCTTTTGCGTCGTAACCAAGCATCTTTAGTTTATTTGGATTAAAAAAGATCAATCCACTTGGATGCTCAAAAAGCCACCACCGCCATACCGCTTGCTTCCATAGCATCGTTAAATAGCGTCATCTCATCTATGTGGTCATAGAATATCATTTCGAGCCTTCTCTTCTTAATTTATCTATTATTTTTTATAATAAATTTCTCTTTAAGTTCACAATTTGCTCTTTTAGTTTATTTAATTGTAACATATACTAGAGATAAAGGCAAGCTCTATTGCTGGTACTTTTTAGAGTTGAACGACGCTAGGGTAGCGGAGCTTCATAATTTCTTGTGGTGACATCTTGTAGCGACCCGTCCGCGGACCTCTGTCTAGTAGAATTTCGCGCCCTGCCACCGCAGCATACGCCGCCCCACTCGAAGCAGTTGTCCCAAGCTGTGCGATGCCTCCAAGAGTGATACCAATGTGTCCCATCGATTGAGCGAACCGTGGGTCAATATTTTCCAGACCAATAAGCTTCACTATCAGATGAAGGTTCTGCTCCGATGTCAGATTACCTTTCTCAAGCATCGCCAGCTCATCCCTGGACAACTTGCCCAAAAACGCTTCGGTAATATCATCCTCGTCGTATCGTTCGACATCTATCATCGAGCGGTCACCTGTATCGGTCGCCATGAGCAGCGCGATTCGTGCTTGTTTGGCAAATTTACGCAGGAGAATCTTTGTCGGCATATGATCGACTTCTTCAAATATAAGATCGGGTCGATTTTGCTCAAAAATTCTATGAACATTACTCGGATTGACGCCCTCTGGTAGATGTATTTGCTTCACATATGGGTTCAATTCGCTCAGACGAATACCGGCAACATCTGTCTTTCTCATCCCCACCTCTGGCATACCAGCATGGATGCGGTTAAGATTTGGAACTGACATCACGTCTGAATCAGCCAAGATGACTTTGTTTGCTAGTCCCATATGTGTTGTTTCAGTCAAAATATGCGACCCAACACTGAGTCCAATATGAGCGGTCGTTGCAAGACCGAGCCGACGGAGCTCATCCTTGCTGATCAACTCTCGATTACGGAATGTCAGTAATTGCCGATGCTCTTCCTGATCTGGATACTGCACAATACGATTTAGCCACGGGAAATAATGCCACTTTCCATATCGATCGCCCTCCCTGAGGATCGGCGTGAGATAGCGCTCTTTGGCGGCTGTATCGCTCTTTTGATCAGGATGCTCCATTTCAAACAGGTCTTCTGCGAAATCGGACAATTTGCGTTGGATCTTGGCATCACCCATGACGATCCGACTATACATTTCTCGACGATTGCCATAATCATTCAGGTCATAGCACTCTGGTTCGGACCATTCAGCCGGAGCAACAAATGTCTCCTGCTTGTCCATCCAATGTTTGAGATCATCACCTTTACGGTTCATGAGCTTCCTCCTTCCTCTGGGCTCGCGTGCCGTATCTGTTGCCTTAGGGCTGCCGCCTCGGCACCAAGTTGCTCATCGCTCGCGCCTTCTGTCATATAAACAAAACTGGCAAGCAACGTATCCCTCTCGACGCCCTGAGATGCTGCGATATCACTTGCTAAATTCCTGTAGAAATTGTCAACATCCAGTACCGTCGGCACCAAAGCCACGTTTCTGTGGGTATAATTGTTGACGATTGGCCGAGCCGCGCCAATCTGCCTCAGCGCAGCCGAACCCCAGTTGTGCACAAAGGATCGATACGTAGTACCCTCGACGAGGCCCATGAACCAGACTTCACCCTTGCCAAGCGAACGCTGAATTTCCGAGCGAATAAACTCTTTTATGACACCATTCTTAGCATTTTTCGTTTTACCTAGCCCCTCTGGCTCAACCAGGACAAGACTCGGGTCTGCTTCGACTGCCTGTAGATAGAGCTTACCCTCGAGAAACAAATTGCTTTTGAGGAACTGATAGGCTGGCAATTGTTCGAGTGCCGCATAGGACTTTCGCCATGTCACAAGCTCTCCCGTGACAGGATTCAAGTCTGTCGTTCCTTTCTTTAGTCCCAGGATATACTCAGTGCGAAACCCTTCAACAGGTTCATGCGCTACGCCAGATGGATTCGTCGCCTCATCAGCCAAAACCTGCGCTCCGTTGGGAAGCTCGACAACTGCTTCCGGACGAGTGATCTTCATATTGACATAACTTTGCGCCTGAATTTGCCGAGCTAAAAGCACACCATCTGGCGATTCCTCAGAGAAGAAATGGCAGTAATCGTAATTATCGTCACGATATACTTCATGTGAACCAAGCCGATTGTATTGTTCCCTATTCATCTTCTGTCCGTTTAAGCAAAACCAGTATTACGTTCAGTATATGACCAAAGTCTCAAAAAGGTAAGTATATTGTGCTGCAAACCGTTCCACCCTACTGTCGAGTCACCTTCGTCACATGAATCGTGCCGACTGTTGGGTATATAGCACCTTCACCTTTTTCGAAACGACCACTTACTTCAACCTTCTCGCCCATTGGAAGATTGCTGACATTTTTGTACGAAGTATCGGTATCACTCAGAGCATAATATTTGCCGTCATCGCCCTTGATACCAAAGGCACACTCCATCGTCTGAGGACCGGTCGTATCTTTATGGGGCAAGCAGACTGCCATGCCATTTACCGTGAATCCGGTTTGTGCGGATGGCGCCCATACCGACGATTGTGATTGCAAAGCAACGACGATAACCGCAGTCAGGACAATCACGAGTACCGGAAGAGTAATCAGGAGAATATCTCTGCGCCCCAGGGTCTTTTTCATAAGCACATCATAGCAGAATTTAGTAACATATTTTAGCTTTTTGGCTAAGATTTTTTCTTGCTAATCTCGTAGTAGTTCTGGAGATAAAGCAGTTCATTGGCAATTCGTTCCAGCTCTTCGGTATAGTGTACGGATTGATTAGCGGGACGTTGGCTTAAGACTTCGATAACCGTTGCGAGTGTGATGAAGTAATCGCCGGACTGTACCTGAACATCGATCTTATCCGAATCGACAGATACATAATCACCCACAGTTGCCGGTTTCTTACCCCAGTGGATCAAGAATGGAAACGAAGGCGCAATACGATAGGCATACTCTGCGTTCATGAATTATTATCCATCAAGCTTTTATACCCAGTATCCGTAATAATGAGGTGGTCGAGCAAATCTATGCCAAGTATCGACCCGGCAGCGTGTAGTTGACTCGTTACCTCCAGATCAGCAGATGTCGCGTCAAGGTCACCGGAAGGATGATTATGGGCGATGATAACCGCGACCGCACCATGCTCAATGGCTGGTTGAAAAACCTCGCGGGGATGAACTATATTGGCAGTCAAACTGCCTACAGATATCGTTTCCTCATGAATCAATTGATAGCGACTGTTGAGGTAGAGACCTCTGAGCTGCTCCTTCTTAAGTCCACCCATGTCATTGAGATAGTGATACGCTTGTCCGGCAGTTCGTACATAAACAGGACGTTCGCCACGCTTTTCGAAAAATCGACGGCCAAGTTCCACTCCAGCAACTAGCTGATAGGCCTTGTTCGCAGGGATCATAAGTGTTTCGGCGACTTTTTCAGGATTAGTCTCGTGTAGTATCGCCTTCTCGCCGTACTCCTTCAGAATACGTCGTGACATTTCTAATACGTCTTCTTTACGCGTTCCCACCCCCCATAGTATCGCTACCAACTCGGCCATACTCAGTGTTGATGGCCCGTACTTGGCAAGCTTTTCCCTAGGTTTATCCTCAGTTGGTAGGTCTCGCACCCTGAGTACATACTGCCCATCACTCATCACCAGGTCACGGTCAACCAATTGATAAGCCTTGGGTTTCGATGATAGCTGCTGCATGTTACCTACTATAGTAAACAAAAAATCATAAACGTCAAAGGAATATCACAAGCATTATCTCAACAACAGGCTACTTTACCTATAATTCAGACGATGACTTGTCTTCTTCTGCCTTGAGAGGTTTCTTCTTGATAATCTCGTAGCGCTGACCGGTAAGCGCCGATTCCATATAGTCATCGTTGAGGAGATTCACGAACTTATCAAGATCCTTGTTATCCATGATGATGATTGCACCTGAGTCATCTTCCATCAGATCGATATCGAGATCATTGGCGTGCTCGAGTAGTTGCTCCTGCTTGATTGTGCCGGCTTCGATCTTCTGTAGTTTCTTCACGAGACTTTTCTTGTCGGCAACCATTGTTTGGAGTGATTGACCCTCTGGGAAACTCAAACGGTAGTTGGCGTTGATCTCTTCGACCTTTTTCTCGGCGATCATGGCTTCTTTGGCATCATAGCTAAACAATTGCTTTAATCGTGGCTGGCTAAACACATACATATCTTGGTTCAGGATCAACAGCTGGTTATCGAGTGGGATACGTAGCGCGGCGTCGGCATCAAATGGCACGAATTTGCCACCCCTGAGCATCCAGCCCTTTTTGCCCTGCATAACATTCGAGCCAGGCAGAACTTTCACGATATACACTTGCTCTTTCATCTCAGGGTGAGTCACGCGAGCCAGGATACCCTTCATATTCTTGAAATCATGCTCTTCGTCGTTAAATGTCTCGATTTCATGCTCCTGGGTTTTGAGCCAGGTCAGCGTATCTTTTGCGCGCGGTACTTTGAATACCTGCGTGCGCTGCAATACGCCAGTCTCTGCTTCAGCTTCCTCGAACCCACGAACGATGAGTCCTGTCTCGGCGCCCTCGAAGATATACTCCAAAATACCGTCAATAAACATCGGTTCAAGCTGTGGACGCAGCTGGTCGGCTAGCTTCGTCTTGTACAGAACATAGTTCTTACTCATGAGAAACAGCTCGATTTTCAAGTCTTCTTTGTACTGCAACAGATTGTTTGACCACGCAAACACATCGGTCTCTTGGTAATTATTCTTCTCTGTTTCTTGTGGTTCTAGGATATCTTGTTCCATAAAAAAAGCCTTTCGGTCGGTCTATCGCGCTACGTAGCGTCTTTGTTTGGTGGTGATAATACACCTAGTGTAACCGATAAAATGCCAAGTAGATGGTGTAAAAAATGCAAGGGAATGTATTTCAGGTAACGCTCATGCAAAACACAGCTATTGCTTTTTAATAAAATCAGTGTTACAATATACCTTAGTAGTAAATAATCTCTACTGGATGAATACATGTGTTATCTTTAATACCCCTGTCGTTCATCTCTTATAAACGATCAGGAAAGGTCAAACATGCAACAACGAAGTTTCAAACCCGGCAATCGCCGGTTTAGTTCAGCGCCGCACAATCGTCGCGGTGGCAACTCACGATACAACAAACCATCCGGTATTCACCCGAGCCGCTTTATCAACAAAGCGATCGAAATCGAAGACGAAGAAGTATATGTTCCTAAACATACATTCCATTCATTTGGATTGAATTCACGAACCGTCGCAACGATCGATCATATGGGCTTTACAGTTCCATCTGCTATCCAGGATCAATGTATTCCACCAGCACTTGAGGGACGCGATATCATCGGTCTCGCCAACACCGGTACAGGCAAAACGGCTGCATTCTTGCTGCCTATCATCGAGAAATTAAATAAGCAAAACGACTTGAACAGTGTTCTTATCCTTGCTCCAACACGCGAACTTGCTCAGCAAATTGACGACGAATTCCGTCGCTTCTCAGCTGGTCAACGACTGTTTTCTGCAGTTATCGTCG
>Ga0075163_10006020_pt1 | contig 16094 bp, 10 predicted proteins | sample JI1023141ADNA_FD_71478 | JGI IMG/M metagenome (GOLD analysis project Ga0075163, IMG submission 71478) | Wastewater effluent complex algal communities from Wisconsin, to seasonally profile nutrient transformation and Carbon sequestration -... | ecosystem: Engineered > WWTP > Effluent > Algae...
GAAAAAGAATGTAATTTTATTAAACATAGTGTAGAGCACTTAATTCTAAAGGAGGTTGAGCAGTTAGCAAAACTTCATGATATTGGGAGATTAGATTTATTTAAAATTTATGAACTTGTTAGTGAAGTTAATTTATGGATTAACCAAGAATATAATAATAATTATAAAAATTTAACTAAGATTGCTTATGCTGGTGAACTTATTAGACAAATGGTAGGTAGTAACTTAGATACTAGCAAGAAAGAAATATTAATTGATATTACAAGTATTAATGATGTTATAAATATTAATAGCGGGCAAAGTGAACAAAGTGAACAAAATGAACAAAATAAACAAAATGTAAATAATAAAGTTATAGCACAAACTAATGTTAATGGTACTGAGAAAGGTTGGGCTGTAGTAAGTAGTGTAGAAAGTGATAGTGTAGAGTATTGGGAAGTAAAAAGTAATAAGGTAATAGATAAGCTTAATAATACTGTTGGAGATATTATTGAAACAAATGATATTATATTAAATATTAATAATGTTAGTAATAAAATCAAAAAAGTAAAATCACCATATATTATTAATAAGAAAACTTGTAAATTTAATAGAAATAATGAATTTGTTTTATTAGAAGAAAAATGGGCAGAAGAACAATTAGAATATAGTATTGATAATATAATCTCTATATTAGAAAAAAGATCACTTAATGCTCCACGTCAACTAATTAAACTAAGATATTCGGAATTAGTATTAACTAGTGATGAAGTAAATATATTAATTGGTAACATGGAGCAAAGTAAATATAAGCTCTTAAAAAGAGCTATGGCTTTATCAATTCAATTACAAGAATCTCTGGCTTTTTATGAAGATAGAGTAAATTTACTTGCTATGTCTAGAGGGGTTTATGGTTTACATAATATTTTATATTACTTATCACAAGCAAAAATAACTATTAATAATATAAATAATTATATTAGTGAATATAGTAAAGAAGATGATAAAAATAAAAGCTTTGAATTAGCATTATTTAAAACTAATTTAGAAGAAAGAATAAGACAAATAAATATTTTATTTAATAAAGCTAAAATAGATATTTTTTGTAAAACAATAGCTGCTTAGTAATAGAACTAAGCAGAAAGAAGGTAGTTATGAAACTCTTACATGAACAAGTTACAATTACTGATGCCATATTTATTAAACAATCCAATGAGGAATTAAAGTCTTTTCAACAAGGCTATGATTTTCTATCTAGTTGCTATTACAAGCTAAGGGAAACACAAGATATATTGGAAAAACTTAATAAGTTACCAATAATTGGTTATACTTACACAGAAGAACAACTAGCAGTATCTTTGGATATATTTAAAGAAATGCTTATAGATGAAAATCTTGAGGCGTTAAAAACCCAATTATTGTTAGCAAGACAATGTCTTTGGAAATATGTAATTTGGTTAAAAGAAAATAGTAATAGTTTATCTGCCTACCTACTACGTCAAGGAATTGAAAGCTCTGCTCTTAGCAATGAAGACTTACTTGCTTTAGCTTATTTATTAAGTCTAACAAAACCAACTACTAAAGAAGACATTGATAAATTTGAATTATTGCTTACAGAGCTTTATAAGAGAATAGTTCCAGATCAATTAAATAATTTGTTGGATTATCTTGTCCCAAATTCTGATAATTCATCTTTATCTTTGGGAATAAAGCAAAAATTATTACAAATATCAGAACTAACTAGAGAGATACAAGATGTAACCTGTTCTCATGATTTTATATTAAGCGGCTATTTAGGTAAGGCAAGGCTTTTAAAACAAGAACTAACAACAGATTTCTGGCATAAAGAAATTATTGTAGCCATAGCTACACTAGATTTAGAGATAAAAAAACAGTTTCAAAAACTTACTATAGAAAAAGATACTGTTTTGCAGATTTGTACAAAACTACTACATCAAAACTATAATAGTATTGGTGATTTAGAAGATGGTTCTATATTAAATTTACAAAAAGCCAGCAATTTTATTAAAAACTTAGACAAAATGTTGGCAGAAGATTATGAAACTCATCAAAAAGAGCTAAAACAAGCAGCAAGAATTTTTGAAGTTGTTTATGAAGCTAACCAAGAATTACAAACCGCTGAGCAAGTAGTTAAACAAACTAATAAGCTTATTGATAACCAAACATTTGTTGCTAGTAAAGTAAAAGAAAATAAAGTGCAAACAATTGTAGAAACCAGACGCAATGTAGGGGTTGTAGAAGTAGAAGAACAGCTAGCAGCACGTATTGAAGAAGTTACAAATTTAATTAAAAAGTCTCCTAACAATAATAGTGTAGATTTGAAATACTCAAAGCTAAACTTAACTCAAACAGAAATAAATGCATTATTATCTCAAGGAAATGTTCTAGAAAATGCCTTGCTAGTGCGACAAAATGCCTTAGTAAGACGTCTAGTTGCTTTGGCTGCAGAGCTACAGGAAACTTTTACTTTTTTATCTAAAAAAACAGGAGTTATAACTTTTGAGTATAGCAATAGTAGAAATACTATTAACTCTTTACTAGAAGAATTTCAAAACATCACAAATGAGATAGACTCCCTCTATCAACAAGCACAAAGTATAAATGATACTAACCTATCTATTAACTTGATAAGTATGAGAAATAAATTAACAAATATTTATCAAAAAGCTTATCAATGGGTTGAAATACTTTTTTCTAGTGGAACTAATTATTCTACTGTCGGGATTAGTCAAAGTAATTTTGCTAGTAATAATATGTAACTTATTCTTAGGCAATAAGTAATTGCTACTCTATAAGATAATAAAAAGTAAGCTAATGGGATTAAAACATTAGTTTACTTTTTTATTTTTTTTAAGTACCATAAAAATCATAGTAGTCTATATGCTAATAAATAGTAGTTAATGATATTGCGAAAATCTAATAGGTATATTCTTTAAAAATATATATGAGCGATGTACTAAACTCAACCGATAGTATTAAAGTGATGATAGTAGATGATGATGACAATATTCGTAATATGGTCAAGTTATTATTTGAGCAAGATGGTTATCAAGTAATTGATGCACAAAATGGAAAACAAGCATTAGAACTCTATGAAAATTTCCATCCTAATGTAATTTTGATGGATTTTTCTATGCCAGAAATGGATGGATTAACAGCTTGTGAACAAATTCGTCTTACTCCTAATGGAAAAGATATTCCTATTTTAATGGTTACTTCTTTGTCAGATATTAGTTCTATTGAAAGAGCTTTTGCTGTTGGGATTACAGACTATATTACTAAGCCTTTTAATTGGATTGTCTTAAAACAAAGAACCTTACATTTGGCTAGGATTAATCAAGCTGAGAAAAAACTTGTTAGCTTACAACAATGGGAACAAATTCATGATTACACACATAGCCAAGAGAAAAATGAAAGTTTACTTATAGGTAGTGGGAAATCTTTTCTAGAAATAAAAAAATTAGTTAATAGTGCAGCTAATACAGATGCCTCAGTATTGATTACAGGTGAAACAGGAACAGGTAAAAATGTCTTAGCTAAATCTATTCATCATGCTAGTGAAGGAAAACGAAAGGCTTTTGTTAGCATAAATTGTGCTGCTTTACCAGAAAGTCTTATTGAAGCCGAGTTATTTGGGGCAGAAAAAGGTGCTTATACTAATGCAGTAGCAAGTCGTAAAGGAATTTTTGAGCTAGCAGATGGAGGAACTCTTTTTTTAGATGAAATAGGGGAAATGCCTTTTTTATTACAAGCTAAACTACTTAATTTATTAGAGGATAAAAAAGTTAGGCGATTAGGAGGAGAAATTAGCCGGGATGTTAATGTTAGAATTATTGCTGCTACTAATATATCTCCAGAAGATGCTATAAATTCTGGTAAGTTACGTAATGATTTGTTTTACCGCTTAAGTGTTATATGTATTCAACTTCCTCCTTTACGTGAAAGAACTGAGGATATACCTAAGCTATGCTACCATTTTATTAAAATACTTGCTCCTAATCGTCATTTGGTTGTATCAGATGAAGAGATAGATTTACTTAAGAAATATTCTTGGCCAGGAAATGTTCGTGAATTACGCAATATTATGGAAAGAAGTATAATTTTACAGCCTGGCCCAAATATACGTCCTTCAGAATTAATTAATGAATTTACTAGTAAAAAATCGAGTTCATCTATTGCTAAAATATCAGATGAACAAGTACTTACTTTAGAAGAAGTAGAACGTCAACACATATTAAAAATTTTTTCTAGACTAGAAAAAAATCAAACTCGTACAGCACAAGCCTTAAACATTTCATTAACTACCTTAAAGAGAAAATTAAAAGAATATAGTATTAATTAGTCTAGGGCTTGGACTAGAAATTATTATTAGCAACTTAAATTAAATATCTACAATAACTTCTGCTAGCCAACCATTTTCTTGTTTTATTACTAATAAACCATGATAAGTAATAGCTTTTACTTCATGGTCTAAGATATGACGGCTAGGATCAAGCTTTTCTCCTGATATTTCTGCAGTTAAACCTGTTTCATTAAGGGTTACGGTAAACTCAGAAAAAATTAAATGCTCTGTTTCAGAAATATAAAGAAGCTCATTTAACCAATCAAAAAGTAAATATTCTAGGTCTTGGCCAGCTATTTTGATGGTTAAATGCTCTAGTGGACGAACATCAGCAATATTTTCAACTACTAAAGAAAAAAAGCCTTTTCCTGCTTGAGCAAAAAGATTGTTGAGATCTAAAGCGGTAATACGTAATCCTAAATCTGCGGTGTGTTCAAAGACTTCATACATAAATTTTGTAAAGTTATTTCTACTTATTTTGTACTAAATAGCTATCACGATTAGTCCGAACTTGTAGCCCTGGACGTTTGATTTTTACTTCTAGCTTATGAGTGCCATTACTGGTTTGGTCTTTAGGTAAATGGTAAGCAAGAGTGTAACTAGAAGCAAATTCCTTAGCAATTGCTTCAAAAACTTCTTGATAATTTTGGCTATTAACAGAAAAATCCCTTCCTCCTGTTAGACGAGTAACACCAGAAACATCAAGTAAAGTAGGTAGACGTTCTTTAGAGCCTTGATTAATAAGTGGGGAAAATGATGGTAAGGTAATGCTATAAATACTAACACCGCTTAAGTTAGCACGACGAATAAGCTCTTTTTTATCAATTATGCTTGAACTATCAAACCCATCAGTAATTACTACTATGACTTGGCGTAAACGCTTTCCTTGGCGAGTTAAAGGAGCTTTTTTAAACATAGTTAAAGCTCGGTCTAAAGCATCATAAATTCTAGTTGACCCCCCATAATCTTTTATTTTATCTAGCTTATTACTAATTTTTTTATAGTCATTAGTAAACTCTTGAAAAATCTCTACTTTGTAGTTAAACCCCATTAAGGCACAGAGAGAATTTGGATCTAATTGTTGGGTAAATTTCTTTATTGATTCTTTTTGTAAGTTAGCTTCATCAGGTGAAAGACTTCCAGATAGATCAAGGGCTAAGACTAGAGAAAGAGAACTATTTTTTAATGCAGTAATAGGTTGAAAAAAATCTATTGGACGCACTTGTCCATCTTCTCGTAATTCAAAATCTTCTGGCTTTAAGTCTAATATATAATTGCCTTTTATATCTGTGACAGTAACATCTAAAGTAACTAAATCTGTATCTATTTTTACCAACAACTCTTCTTGATTGGAAGCAGTAATGGATTTTGTAACTGGTACTTGTCCCATAGATAGACAGGGTAAAACCCCTAATAGTATAAGACTAGCAGTAAAAGCACTTTTATAAGATTTCATGGTTAAAAATTAATGCTAACAAATTTAGAAATATTATCGTGCAAAACGAATAAAACAAAAGAATAGTTCAGGCGACTTATCTTAACAGAAAATGATTGACGTAGCCTATTATTAAAGCTAGTGTTCAATTAAATCCACTACTTAAATCAGGAAAACCTTATGCATAGCTTACAAAAGACTATTTATTTAATCCTAATTTTAGTTTTATTTTTTATTGTATTTGAAGAAAGACATACTACTCCTAGTAGTGCTAATAGTACTAATACCCAACAAGCTATAGAGATAAATAAACAAAAATATGAACCTGGACGAGTTCCTGATCTGGTATTAAAAAGCCATAAAATAGCACAATTAAAAACAAGTCAACCGCTTAATTTAGTAATTGCTTTTGAAGTACCTAAAGAACAAGAGCTAAGAAAATTGATTACAGAACTTTATGATCCAAACTCAACAAATTATCATAAATGGCTTAGCCCTGAAGATTTTGGATCACGGTTTGGACGTTCAGAAGCAGAAATTAATACTGCAATTAATTGGCTACTTTCACAAGGTTTTACTATAGAGCAGACTTGGCCTAATCGTCTAGCAATTAGTTTTAGCGCTTCAACTGAGTTAATAGAAAAGGCTTTTGATATAGAAATAAATGAGTATAAAGATAAAGACAAAAGAAATTTTTACTCTAATAATCAGTTGCCTAAATTACCTAAAGAGTTAACTTCAATAACTAGTAGCATTTATGGGTTAAATAATGCTTACTTATATAGTACTAATAGTAAATTACATCCATTTGCTTCTGAGCAACAAAAGATGTTACAAGATGCTATAAAATCAGGTAGAAAATTAGAAAAAGATTTTAGGGTTGGCAATAGCCCAATTTTCTTTGGGCCAGATGATTTAGCTCTTGCCTATAACATCGCCCCAATTAGCGATTCTGGGATTCAAGGACAAGGCCAAAGAGTAGCAATTATCATTGATTCTAATGTTTTAGACGATGATATTAATTTACATCGTCAACTTTTTGGATTGCCTTTTACTGAAGTTAAAAGATTTGTTCCACCAGGTTTAGAAATGCCTCCAGTTCGTTTTCAAGGCGAAGCAGAACTAGATATAGATTCAGTATCATTAATTGCACCAATGGCAGAAATAAACTTGGTTTTAATCCCTGAACTTACTACTAAAAATATTTTTCTAGCTGAGCAATTTATTATTAACACACTTAAAATTCCAATAGTAAGTGAAAGTTTTGGAGGATGTGAGGCAAATATTTTTGACCCTGCTGAGCAAATGTTGATGTTACAAGGGGTTGCTCAAGGAATGGCTTTCTTTATTGCTGCTGGTGATGAAGGAGCAGAATGTTTTCCTGGTGGTAAATCTGGGCAAGCAGCAATAAATTGCCCTGCTTGTTATGATGGCGCTACCGCAGTAGGCGGAACACAAATCATTGGAGATTATGATTTTTTTGGAGACTTAACTAATGTTCGTCAAGAAAGCGTTTGGAATGAGCCTCCAGGAGTCCGTTTTGATTGTGATGGTAACTTGCTAACAAATGGCGGAGGTTCTACAGGTGGGGGAATGAGCCAAAGAGTTGCTCGCCCAAATTATCAAACTATGGCAAGCGGATTTACTGGAGGCTTACCAGCAGGAACAAGGCGAGTTATTCCTGATATTTCTTTACTTGCTGGTACACCAGGAACAGCAATAGTTGTTAATAGCAATGGATTTGTTGTTTCTGGGACTAGCCAGTCAGCACCTCTTTGGGCTGGTATTATGGCTTTGATAAATCAAGCTAAAGGTTCTGCTCAAGGCTCTCCTAATAATGAGATTTATCGCCTAGGTAAAGCTCAAATTAAAGATGGTGGCCCAGTAGTTTTTACAGATATTACTTTTGGTAATAATAACACAACCTCTCGCACACCTTGCGCTCAAGCAACAAAAGGTTTTTCAGCCTCAACTGGCTATGATTTAGTTACTGGCTGGGGTGTTCCTAATGTAGAGATGCTAGTTAAAAATTTTGCTCCAGATAAAATGCCTCCTATAGTTAAAGTCACTAATCCTCAGTCTGGAAATACATTTAAGGTAGCAGATAAAATTAGAATTGATTGGCAAACAACAGATAATTCTCCTATCACTCGACATAATATAGATTTATCCACAGATGGAGGACGGAGTTTTTCTATAGTTGCTGAAGGTTTAGCTGGCAATGCACAAAACTTTATTTTAACAATACCAAATACTCCTAGCACAGACGCACGTATTCGTGTTACAGCCATTGATCAAGCAGGTAATAGTGGTTTTGGGTTGAGTGAAGGTAATTTTAATATTATTACTCCTATTCAACCTAGTTTTACCTTAAATGTTAGCCCTAGTTTACAAACAGTAGTCGCTGGCAATAATACTAGTGTTAATATCACCACACAGCCTAAAGGTGATTTTAAAGGAGAAATTAACCTAAATGTTATGGTTGAGCCATCAGATAGCTCTCTTAAAATTACTGCTCCAAAAATTCTAGTATCTGCTGGTAATACAGATCTATTACAAATTACTACCACAACAGCAACACAAGGAGATTTTAAGATCACACTTATTGCAACAGCAAAAGGCACTAATGGTGAAGAGCTTTCTAGTAGTGCAATATTAATGCTAAAAGTAATTCAACCAGATTTTTCTTTAGCTTTAGATTTACCACAATTAAAAGTTACTCGTGGACAAAAAGCAGCAGTTCCAATTAGAGTTGATAGAATCGCTAATTTTACAGGTAAAGTAACAATAACAGCCTCTGACACTAGCTTATTAAAGCTAAAGCTAACACCCAACTCACAAGTAACTACAGGCAATAGTGTTAATTTTTCTCTAAAAGCACAAAAGAGTGGGCCAATTGGCCTACAAGAGTTGATTTTTACAGGTCAAGATGATTTAGGAAGAGTTCGTGCATTGAAAGTTAACCTACTAATAGAGTAGTATTTGCTAAGAGTCACAAAATAATCTAGTTTAGATTGTTAGTTTTATAGGTCTAAGTTTCTAGAACTTAACACTAATAGAATCAGCTTTATGGTTTAAGCTATTGTATTAAGTGTAAAAATAATAAGTAAGTTAATGTTTATAACTATAAAAGGAGGAAATTATGTTAAGAGCCATTTTTGCGGGTATTACTGCATTAATGCTACTTTTAGTAGTAGGGAACTCAAATATAACTTTAGCTAATGAAAAACCAAAGACTCAGAAACGAATAACAACATTAAAAACAATTGATTCTCAAACTAGTTCAGGTATAGCAAAGACTTTTGTTAAAACAGACAAAAAATTAGTCCAAAAATTTCAAGTTATTGCTACAGATTTACAACCTAATACAGAATATAGATTAGTCATTGATTCTATTAGTATTGATAGCAAAGAAAGCGATACTAATGGAGCCATTGAATTTTCTTATAGTTCACAAATAAATAATCCTCAACTAGGTGAAACTCAACCTCTCCCAAAACAAATTAATCTTGTTAAAACAATTAAAAACATTAGCATTTATCAACAGGACAACTTAGTTTTGACTGGTAATTTTGCTAGCTCTATAGATGACGAAATTCAACCTAATTTTGTTGTCCCAGATGTAAATGTTGAGGCAGGAAAAACTGTTAGGGTAACTGTAAATGTTACTGATCCTCAAGGTCAACCAATTACTTTAAGTGTTAAGTGTGATCGAGGTAATTTTGTCTCTGTTATGGGTTTAACCTTAGTAATTTCCCCGCAAGCTTCAGATGTTGGTCAAAGTGTTTGTAATGTAGTTGCTACAGGTGCTACTAACTTGTCTTCTAATGCTTCTTTTATTATTTTTGTAACAGCTACCAATCGTGCACCAATGATTGCTACTGTGCCAGACCAAAGAGTAAAGGTTGGAGAGACATTAAGAGTAACTGTTAGTGCTAGTGATCCAGATGGTGATGCATTAAGATTTTCTGTTCCAACTGCACCACTTTCTTTAATAAATGTTGGTAGTGATGTAAATGGTGGAGCAGTACTAACTTTTTCTCCTCGTTCTATGGATCAAGGAGGGAGAGTAACTGTCCGTGCTATAGATTCTGGTGGTCTTATCTCAGAAACTAGTTTTAATCTAACTATTGATCGCACAGTTATAATTAGTTCTGTCTTAAGAGGGAAAAACTTACTCTTTGTTGCAGGACAAGGTTTTGGGTCTAGTAGTGTAAGAGTAATGATTAATGGTCAAGACTTAAGTAGTAGAGTAATAGGACAAACAGATACAACATTAACCATTAAAGGAGCAAGAAGAAAGGCAAATCTAACAGCAGGTCGTAATACCTTAGTTGTTACTGCTAATGGAACTTCTGCAACCTTTATTTTTAGTTTACGTGATTTTAACTAACAAATAATTGATAGACACATAAAAAGCGGGCTTAATTTGCCCGCTTTTTGTTATTATAGCCAAAAATAGATTTTCCTAAATAAATGTTTATTTTAAGATGGTAGCAAAATAAGTTGTTAGCTGAGGGAGATAGTTATGAATGAAGCAACACAAGAAGCAATAGAATGGTTTGAAGTAGAAGTTAGACATGGAACATTAAAGGGTTTTTTTGATATCGCGCAACTTGTACCAGCATTTCAAAAAATGCATCCTAGCCTGCATCGTCATTGTGAGAAAACAGAGGTAATAGATGTTGATGCAATATTATACTCTACAGCTAGATTACCAGAAGGTATTCATGAAGTACGTGAAATTTTACTACAAAAAAGTGTGCCAAATAACTTTTCAGCTCAGCCAGGAATTAACCCCTTACGTTCTCCATCAAGGCGTAGAGCTTCTTTTAAGATTGGGCCAGAAACAATCATAATTGTTGTTAGAGAAGAACTTACAGAATTATTAGACTTAATGTCTATTTTAACTAGCTATTTTATTGAAGCAACAAAAATTTATCGTCTACTAGCAGGTCGACCTTTGCTTGACGAGATTCGCCAAGTTGCTGCTGTAGGTACACAAGTATCTTTAGAACGTCGTAACCGTTTAATGGCACGTTTAGCTTTTGACCTAGGTACTACAGAAGAATCCTTACGTTTATTAGATCATAAATGGGGTGGAGAACTTTTTATTAGGCTTCAGTATATTGGTGAGCATCTACCAACAATTTTTGTCAGAATGCATAGAGCTTTTAGTAATATAAACACACGAGGGCCTGCTAAAAAATGGTGTGAACGAATTGCTGATTTTATTAGTAAGCTTTCAGGAAAAGAAGACCGTCCAATACATATAATTTCTAGTAATACTCATAGTACTGTAAATGTACTCTCAGGTTATGCCCGCTTACATGAAGATAAAGTATTAGCTTGGGGACGTGCTAATTCTACAGATTCAGAAGCCTTAGATTTAATTGAACGGCATGTTAATACACTTCACCACACTAATTTAATTTACTATTTAATGAAAGGTTATTTACGTGGGCAACATGATATACGTGCTGATAAAATCGCTTATGACGAAACACTAGGCATAACTGTATTACCTGATATTTTTATGGTAGGGATTGATTGCCAAGTTATAGATCTTACAAAAATAGACTTTAATTTACTTGATCCACGCCTAGAAGTGGATCGAGAGAAATTAATGCAAACACGACCACTTATTATTAATTTTGACTATGCTTTTGGTGAACAAGCAGGCACAATAATTGAGGAACTAGTAATGAGTTTCCAAAAACGAATTCACAGTTTTTCAATTATGGGTAAAGCCGGTACAGTGGTTGGTGAACGTGGTGGGATTATGATTCCTTCTTACTTATTACAACAAGGCCGCAATGAGATTTATGATTTTCCTAATGGTAATGGGCTAAAACGAGAAGATTTCACAGATGTAATTGCTACTAGTAGAATTTATACTAATGGGCCTATGTTGACAGTACTAGGAACAGTACTACAAAATAATTCTATGTTAAATGAATACTATGAAAAATGGCATATTCTAGGCTTAGAAATGGAGGGGATTCCTTATGTTCGTAAGCTGCATCAATGTAATAAGCTAGGCTATCTACGTGATGATATTATGGTTAATGTTGCTTATTATGCTTCAGATGCTCCATTGATACCCGGAGAAACTCTTTCTAAAGAATTAAGTTTTGCTGGAGTTGATGCAACTTATGGAATTAATATAGTTATCCTTAATAAACTTTTAGGTGGACACCAAACAAGTGTGGTGGAAAAAACTACTACTAAAGCAAAAAAGTAAAAGCTCTACATTAGAAACATACTAATAAATAATCTTAGGCTAATATATGGGGTATGGGTATGAATATTCTAGTTGTTGATGATAGTGAAAAACTAAGAATGGGTGTAATACTGTTTTTGAAAAGAGCTGGTTTTACAGATATTCAAGAGGCAACAGGAGAACAACATGCTTGGACATTCTTAACAACAGGACAGTATAGTTTTGATTTAGTTATTACTGATACCCAAATGGAAGAAGACCAAAGTGGTTGGTATATTTGTCAGTATGTAAGATATCATTTTCCTAGCACAAAGATTATTCTTATGTCTGCTAATGCAGAGATGTTAGAAAAAGCCAGACAACAAAATATTCCTTTAGATATGATTTTTGATAAAAGTGTAGGGCTTCCAACCTTAGTTCAAATAGTAAGAAGCCTTGGAATTACTCCTTAGATAAATTACCTTTTAGAAAAGTGCAAAAATAAAGTAAAGGCTTATTTCTTGTTTAAGAAATAAGCCTTTACTTTTGTGTATCTATATATTAGGAAGGTTTAACTTTTAGCTGGTAATGGTCGAGCAAATGGAAAACCAGAATTATAAAGTGCTTCAGTAGCTTTTTCTAAGCCAAATTGGGCTAAAAGTTGAGTTAGTTCTATTCCTAATTGAGCGGCAATTTGTGATAGCCGTAAAATCACGCCTCGCAAGTCCCAAGTAGTAATTTGACTAGGATAATTATATGACCAAGGTGAATGTGTAAGTCGGTTTGGTACCTCACGAAGTACTTGGCTAAATAAAGAGTGAGTTAAATGCCAGTCAATATTAAATTCTGGGTCAATGTCATGTAATACCCCAATCAAAGTAAATAAGCTCTTACGAAACATTAGTAATTCAGCAGGGAAACGAATACCATCCAAAATTAATTCATCAAGTAGCCTAGTCAGTGGTTCAAGACGAACTAGAGGAAATTTAGGTAATGATGTAAAAATACTTAAAACTTTACGTTCAATAATAACTTCTTGACCATGAGTTAATTTACCTTCAGTTAAGCTACGAGCTGCTTTAATAGCTCTGTTTTGATCATTAAGGATAAACCCTAGGAGCAGTTGAACAATTTCACGACGGTTAGAACGTTTTAATGTACAACTAAGCCCCCAATCAAATAGCATTAACTCATCAGTTTCTTTACTATAAAATAAATTACCTGCATGAGGATCAGCATGGAAAAGGGCTTCATCATGCATATTAAAGAGTACAGAAAGAACTAATTTATCTAATACTAGTTCAGCAATTCTACGGCGGCTTTCTGGAAAACGATTTGCAGCAACAGTAACTTTTAGACCATTAAGAAATTCCATCCCTGTTACCGAATCTGTATTCATTGGTAATAGTTGAGGGATACGTACATCTTCATCTTTAGAATAAAACGCATGTGCTTGAATTAAGCGTTCTTGCTCAATAGGAAGTTTTACTTCTTTCTTTAAGAGTTCACGTACTTCTCTTAAAAGATCCCGAAAACCTACCGTAGGTAGCCCATAACGATGACGGTTTTGATCTAAATACTGAGCTAAAGCATCTAAAATTTTTAATTCTTCTGTCCAATACCCATTAATAAAGGGTTTTATTACCTTAAACACACCTCGTTGGCGTGTACCATCGCTAGGGCTATGCCAAGTAAATGGCACAACTGCACAAACACTAGCTTCAGCTAAGAACTTACTACCAATTTTAATTTTATATGCTTTAATTTGATGTTTTAGTTCTTGGTTTACTTTAGCTAAGATAGATTCGTAAGTAGCATCCCTAATACCATTTTCTAGTTTTTGCAACAACTTACGGAATTTAGGATCAAGATTACGATTACGTGCAATGATCTGTCCTAATTTTTGCAGCGTTGGCATTCTAGCAATTAAGCTAAGTAATCGCTCTGCAATTGTTGACTCAAAAGGTAACATCATTTGTTCTATTAATTTAGTACGCAAACGATCTGCACCAAGGCGACTAAGAATTACATTAGCTGCATCAGCTACCATTGGACGGTATTTGTCATAAACAGGAGGAACAAGCTGTTCAATAGGAATAAGTTCTAATAATAGACGAACAATTTCTGAGCGGTTGGCTTCTAAATCCAAATGCTCAAGTGGCTCATAGAAAAGCTCATGAAAACGATCTGGTTCTAAGAGGCGGTTTTCATCCATTATTAAAGCCAGCATTATATCTTGTTGCTCTGCTGGTAAGAGTGCTAAAAGCTGCATAAATACGCCTGCTGCACGTTCACTGTTTTCTGAAGCACTATTTTGTTTTTTTGATCTGGCAGATTCTCTAACCACAAGTAAATCCTTTCGGTTAATAAAAACAGGTTAATAAAAACAACGCGTAACTATTTGTTATCAATAATCTAAATAAAAGAGCCATTACTAACTATATTATAAGCCTCTTATTTAAGCACAATCAAGCGGCAAACTACACCCCTAATATTACTACTTCAAGAAATAATTTGTTTTTTTGTATAATAGAAAAACTCCAAATTGTTATAAATACTTACTCACTGTCCTAGAAATATTTCAAAATTAACGATTTGTTGCTATCCTAGTTAATTCTGCATTCAAGGAGCTAAGTTTTAATGAAAAAACGAGTCTGTTCGGTTTGTTTTCGTGAGGTAGAAGAACGACAGTCACGTTATGGCAATGATTTAGGCGGGTACATCCAAGGAATCCTGCGTGCCAACATCCCCCGGTGGAATGGCAAAAATTTTGTTTGTAACGATTGTATTGAAAGATTTATTTCTGGTCAGGCAGAGTTAGATACCTATGGTCATAATCAATCTGAAGAAGAACTAAAAATCCTTCCAACTCCTCATAGATTAGGTGCAAGTACTAAATTTAATGGTTCTGGTGTAACAATAGCTTTTCTTGATTCTGGGTTTTATTGGCATCCTGATTTAACTCGTCCAGAAATCCGAATTGTTGGCTATAAAAGCCTGCTTTCTCAACGCTCAAGTATTAAAGAGCTAATGGCAAGAGAAGTCTCAAGCTGGCATGGTATGATGACTTCAGTAGTTGCCGCAGGTAATGGTCATTTATCTGGGGGAATCTATCGTGGAATTGCCTCTAATGCCCGACTAGTACTTGTTAAAGTTGGTAGCTCAAATCGTATTAAACATGATGATATTACTAGGGGTATAGAATGGGTAATAAAAAATCGCCGTAAGTATGATATTAAAATAGTTAATATTTCTTGTGGTGGGGATTATGAAATTTCCTATTTACATGACAGCCTTTGTCAAGCAGCAGAAGAAGCTGTACGCCAAGGTATTGTTGTAATTGCTGCTGCAGGTAATGCTGGCCATCAACAAAATCATGGTGTTATTCCTCCTGCTAGCTCACCTTCAGTTATTGCAGTAGGTGGTCTAGATGATAAAAATACTTTAGATCCAAATACTGATGATATGTATCATTCTAGCTATGGCCCAACTATTGACGGACTACAAAAACCTGAAGTTGTTGCTCCAGGAATTTGGATTGCTGCCCCGATTTTACCTGGTACACCCACAGCTACTCAAGCCATGCTACTTGAAAAACTAGAAAAAACTCCTGATACAGGGATTCGTAGAGTAATTGCTGAACATAAAGGCGTTGATCCTGAACTTGATGCTGCAATCTCTTTAGATATTTACTTGATTCGTCATTTAGTACAAATCAAAATTAGTTCTAATAATGTTATTTCCCAACACTATAAACATGTTGATGGTACTTCTTTTGCTGCTCCAATTGTTTCTTCAATTGTGGCTCAAATGCTTGAAGCAAACCCAAACTTGACTCCACAAGAAGTAAAACAAATCTTGATTAAAACTGCTCAACGCTTGCCTCATGTAAGTTTTGAACGTCAAGGTTGGGGAATTGTTAATCCTCGTAGCGCAGTAGCTAGAGCTTTAGAGCTAAAACTAGAACGTAAAAAAGCTGGCGCTGTTGCTGATTAAGCATTTTGTCTGATTAAGCATTTGCTAATTAAGGATTTAAGGAATGTTTTATGAGTGACTTACAAGAAGATTTACTTGCCTTATACCAACGAGTTATGCAAGCACGTCATGCAGACCAT
>Ga0075163_10006021_pt1 | contig 16092 bp, 12 predicted proteins | sample JI1023141ADNA_FD_71478 | JGI IMG/M metagenome (GOLD analysis project Ga0075163, IMG submission 71478) | Wastewater effluent complex algal communities from Wisconsin, to seasonally profile nutrient transformation and Carbon sequestration -... | ecosystem: Engineered > WWTP > Effluent > Algae...
TATTTAAGTTATGGCGATAATAGAACCGGAAATCCTGATGTACGTTTTTCTAAGATTTCAACTGCTGGCCCAGGCGCACTACTAGACTTTAGCACTCTAGCCATTGTTGCTGATGGTAATAGTAGCGGTACTATTGATATTAATGAATCCGCTTCACTAAACGTTACTTTACGTAATAGTGGTACAAGCACTGCAACAGGTATTACTGCAACTCTCTCAACTACAACTCCTGGAGTTACAGTAACAACTGCTAATGCTAGCTATCCAAATATTGCTCCTTCAATGACAGGTACTAATGCTACTCCATTTGTGATAATGACATCACCCACTTTCCAATGTGGCACTATGATTCAATTATCACTTAATGTTTCTACTACTAGTGATGGTACATTTATTATTCCATTTACAGTTGGTTCAGGTAGTGTAGGCACACCAATGCCGTTTGAATCCGCAAATGTTCCTGTAACTATCACTGATGTTTCTACTGTTACATCTGTTACAAATGTTTCTGGCCTAACAGGAACAGTTGGTAAAGTAACAGTCTCTTTCTTCCTAACACATACTTTTGATGCTGACTTAGATATTTTCTTAATTGGCCCAGATGGTACTACTGTAGAACTTACCACTGATAATGGTGGAGCAGGTGATAACTTTGGTACTAGTTGTGCTGCACGCACGGTATTTGATGATGCTGCTGCTACAAGCATTACTGCTGGAACAGCACCATTTGTTGGTACATTTAGACCAGAAGGTCTATTGTCAGGCTTTAATGGTAAACCTGCTAATGGTACTTGGACACTTAGAATCACTGATGACCTTGGTGGTGACACAGGTATTTTAATGTGCTGGGGATTACAAATAAGCCCATTAACTTGTGCTGGTGTTGCTGCTCCTGTTTTAGATAGAGCTAATATAATTGTTGCTGATAGTGCAAATTCTCGCCTACAAGCATCAACCAATAATGGAACTTCTTGGACAAGAGTAGGAACTCAAGTATTTAACAACCCACAAGGCGTTGCTACTGATAATGCTGGTTCATTAATATTTGTTGCTGAAACAGGTGCAAGCAGAATCCTACGCTCAACAAATAATGGTACAAGCTTTACAGTAATTGCTAATGCTGGTGTTGCTCCTGGTACAGTTAATGCTCCTCAAGGCTTAGCTTATGATCAAACAAACAATAAACTCTATGTTGCTGATACAGGTAACAACCGTATTCAAGTATTAAATAATGCTTCAACTGCAACTACTGGAATGACAGTATTTGCTGGTGCTACTGCTGGTCCTGCTGTAGGACAATTTAACCAACCAACAGGTATTGCTGTTAATGCTACTGGTTTGGTTTATGTCTGCGATACCTTAAACAATCGAATCCAATTTAACACAACAGGGGCTGCTGGTGGTTGGAGAGTATTTGCTGGTGCTACAGCCGGTACTACTTTAGGTAAAGTTAATGGCCCAAGAGGTATCTATGTAAATACTGCTGGTATGGTCTTTGTTGCTGATACGCTTAATAATCGTATTTTAAGAAATACTGGTGGTTCAGACACTGTAACAGGAACTTGGACACAACTTATTAATCCAGGTGCTGCTCTTGGTACAGTTAATGCTCCTCAAGGGGTTGTCTTTACTTCTGGTAGCTTTATTTTTGTTAGTGATGCAGGAAACCGCATCCAAAGATTTAATAGTACTGGTGGGACTCCTTTCTTATCTGGTCCTGCTGGTGTTGCTGTAGGTCAATTTAATAGACCAACAGGCATCCGCTAATACTTACACCTAAGGTAGAAGCTTAAAAACTAAGCTTCTACCTTAAAGGTCTAAAGCTATTTTCTAAACTAAAATATGTCTTAGGAGGACTCTAATGTTAAGTAAAATATTTAGAAAAATTTCCCCAGTACTTTTTGTACTAGCTTTATTAGTTTGTTCAGGTTTTTATAGTGATGCACATGCTCAAGTTAATGCCAGAATGACTTCTCCAGCACCAGGTTCTATAGTACTTCCTGGTCAAGAAATCACTATTACCTGGGATGTAACAATTGTCCCTCCAGGTAGAAGAGGCACTGCTGCTACATACCTAGAACAAGAAATCTATGCTTCATTTGATGGTGGTAACACCTATGAACTTATTACCGCTGAATTACCAGCATCACAACGTAGTTTTACATGGACAGTACCAAACCTACCTGGTAAAGGTGTATTACTTGATATTCGTTGTGGTAATGGTGTAAGAGGCCCTGAATTTTTTAACCAACAACCTACTTTTCAAATTCTAGGTGGTAAACGTCTTGGAACTGTTAACACAATTACTCTTAATGAAATTGAAAAACGCAAAGTTACTGCTGGAGAAAATGTAGAAATTAGTTGGGATGTTAATTTTGACAATGTAGAAAATTTTGATGTGAAAGTGTCTTTTGATGAAGGCTTACATATGCAAAAAATTGCTACAACCAAAAACCGCAGTGTTGTTTGGACAGTTCCAGAAGACATTTCTAGTTCTAGAATTGTTTTTCAAGTAACAGCCCGTACAACAGATGGTAGAAAATTTGTTACTCGTATTCCTGTCAAACCAATGCTTGTAGTAGAGTAAATCTTACTTTCTTACTTTCAAGAATAAAAATAAAGGAGGCATTTTGCCTCCTTTATTTTTTATGTAATATTTAATTAAACAATATAGAAAAATACTTAATTGATATATTCTTCATGACTATGGACAATTACTTCTCCTTCTTCTCCTGGACCATAAAAAAGTGCTTCACCACAATCTAAGCAATAATCTTTAGGCATTAAACCTTCTACTGCTATAACTTCAGCTTCTAACTCACTAGCAATGCTAATAACTGTGTTAGCAACATCTTCAGGATCATCTAATTCTGGATTGATAACCCAAACATATCGAAAAAATGCTCCTTGATTAGGATCACTATAAGCTGCTAAACGAATTTCCTCTATTTGATCTTCTTGGCCATGTTGGGAAACATAAAGAGTAGGGGTAAAAATTTCTCCATCATCTGCTTCTGCTACTAGTTGAGCAATTGCATTATGTAACTCTAATTGTAGAGGCAATATTCTACTTAGGGAAATACTTACATGTGGAATATCCCATAGCTCAACAGGGCTAGGGTTAATAAACATTCCATGAGGCAGGTCAATACCATGTTGCTCAAATTCTTTAACTACAATTTCTTCAATTTTTTCCCATGCTTTTTGTTTTGTCTCTAGTTTGCTTTCTGATTCAATATCTGTTCCTTCAAAAAGCTGTTCTTCAACATCTAAGGCTTCTTCCTCATGTGCTAGAACTGCGCCACAAAGAACTCGCATAACTAAACAAAAATGAGGTACATCAGGGGCAATATTTTCACGAGAAACTACTGAAGGTCTTTTATACTCTTCAGTTAATGGTAATAAAACAGGGCTTAAATTAGATAAAAACCCAGTATAATTATCTAAATATTGCATTACAGAAGATTCTTGTAACCACTCCTCATGATCTACATGATAGAGGTGTGGATCTAGTACAATAGCAGGTCTTTCATCTAGTAAAAAAGCTTTTCTTAATATTTTATCTTTAGTTAATTTTTCAATAGTTTTTAATAGTTTTGTTGGTACACGACTAAGTTTTTCGTCTGCTACAGGGACTAATAAAAGTATTGCAAATGGAATTAACTCAAACTCTTCTAAATGAGTCTTTCCTTTTTTCCCTTTTATAGGGAGTGAAAGAGGGTAACGATAACCAATATCTTTTAAGACAAAATCTAATGCAAATATACCAGCATCTGGTAATTCTTCTGTAAGCATCATTTCTCGGATCAGAGATTCTTTTTTATTTTCTACCATCCATTGAATTAGATCCCAAAGTTTAAGAGGGAGATCATCTACATCATCTTCAACGGCTTTAGCTATTTGACGGATCTCTAAAAGCTTTTTCTCTGCTTGACTAGATTTACTAGGCTTAGTTGCTTTAGTAGCCTTATCTGTTTTAGTACTAGTAGGGAAGCTTATTATTTTATCAGTGTTTGGAGTTTGTACTTTTGCAGCGGCCTTAGTTTTAGTAGGTTCAAGGTTTTTAACATTTTCTTGGGGGGGATTTTGCTTTATATATAAGTTACGTACCCAGTTTTCTACTGATAGATTTCCTGGTTGTTGAGAGACTTCTAAGCTTTTAATTAGCCCTCCAGGGCTTAAACGTAACTGCTTGGCCATTTTGATTACTTCATCGGAGAGTTGGCAAAGTTGTTTTGCTTCATCCCAAGTATATTTTTTTTTGTTTTTATCATTCATTAATAGTTCTCCTAGATAATATTCTAACTTGCCATCTCCTAAACCTCTAAAGCTAGAGATAATAGCTAAATCTTGATGGTATCTCATAGTAGGCAGCTTTGTACAAGTCTATTTGGCTGCTAATTAATAAAAACACCTTATATTTTGTAAGTTAATGTTCTTAGGTGAAAAGCTACCTGACACTTTGGAGTTACTTTTTTAACAAAATATATATAATAGGAAAAGAAAAACTTAAAATAAACACTGCTTTTCTATAAACTCTTTGTAATAAATTGTAAGAGTAGGAAGCATTTGCCAATCTCTTATATTCCTACTTGAGGAGAAAAATAAGTTGGACAAGCTGCTTGCGATTTACAGGAGTTCCCTTGGAAAAAAATATATTATGGCAATCACAGGACTAATGGGATTTGGTTTTGTGGTTATGCACATGTTAGGTAACCTACAAATTTACCAAGGCCAAGTTGCTCCAGGAATATATGCTTTAGATGAATATGCAAAAAATCTTAGATCTTTAGGCCCATTACTTTATGCTGCACGGTTAGGCTTGTTAGGTGCTGTGGTAATACATATTATTGCTGCATTTCAACTAACAAAAATGAGCCATCAAAGTCGACCCGTTAAATATCATAAAGTTGTATCAACAGGCTCTGATTATGCTTCTCGTACAATGCGAGTAAGCGGCCCTATCCTTTTGTTCTTTATTATTTATCATTTACTAGATTTTACTTTTGGCACTGTTAACCCTTCATTTCAAGAAGGAAAAGTTCATGCTAATTTAATTGCTAGTTTCTCAAATCCATTGATTTCACTATTTTACATTGTGGCAATGTTATCACTAGGGCTACATATGTATCATGGTCTTTGGAGTTTGTTTCAATCACTAGGCGCAAATAATACTAAGTATGATAATTCAATCCGTACTTTTGCGGCACTGGCAACAGGGGTTGTTGTATTTTGTAACATCTCTATTCCTGTCTGTGTTTTACTTAAGGTCATAAAATAACTATGCAACTAGATTCTAAAATACCTTCTGGCCCGATTGAGAAAAAGTGGGATAAACACCGCTTTGACATGAAATTAGTCAATCCTGCTAATAAACGTAAATACAACGTTATTGTAGTCGGTTCTGGACTAGCAGGAGCTTCAGCAGCCGCTTCTATGGCAGAGCTTGGTTATAATGTTAAGTGTTTTTGTTATCAAGATAGCCCACGACGTGCCCATAGTATTGCTGCTCAAGGGGGCATTAATGCTGCTAAAAACTACCAAAATGATGGTGATAGTATTTACCGTCTATTTTATGACACAGTTAAAGGCGGTGATTTTCGTGCTCGTGAAGCTAATGTTTATAGACTTGCTCAAATAAGCGTCAATATCATTGATCAATGTACCGCTCAAGGCGTTCCATTTGCCCGTGAATATGGAGGATTACTAGCTAATCGCTCTTTTGGTGGTGCACAAGTTTCTCGTACTTTTTATGCTCGTGGTCAAACAGGCCAACAGCTTTTATTAGGCGCTTATCAAGCTCTAGAACGCCAAATCCATCTAGGTAAAGTAGAAATGTTTCCTCGTATGGAAATGCTAGATCTAATAATGATTGCTGGTAAAGCAAGGGGTATTATTACTCGTGATCTAGTTACAGGTAAAATACAGTCTTTTATTGCTGATGCAGTTGTATTAGGCACAGGTGGTTATGGCAATGTCTTTTACCTTTCTACTAATGCAAAAAACTCTAATGCTACTGCTATTTGGCGTGCCTATAAACGAGGAGCAGGTTTTGCTAATCCTTGCTTTACTCAAATCCATCCTACTTGTATTCCAGTAAGTGGTGATTATCAATCAAAGCTTACCTTAATGAGCGAATCTTTACGTAATGATGGTCGGATTTGGGTACCAAAAGAAAAAGGTGATAAACGACCTGCTCAGCAAATCCCTGAAGATGAACGGGATTATTATTTAGAAAGAAGATATCCTAGTTTTGGTAACTTAGTTCCTCGTGATGTTGCTTCTCGTGCAGCTAAAGCCGCTTGTGATGAAGGCCGTGGGGTAGGAACAGGCTTGGGAGTCTATTTAGATTTTGGTGCTGCAATTAAAAGATCAGGGGAAAACGTAATTCGAGAGAAATACGGTAATCTCTTTGATATGTATCAACGTATTACTGATGAAAATCCTTATAAACAACCAATGCGTATTTATCCAGCAGTCCATTACACAATGGGCGGTTTATGGGTAGATTATAATTTAATGAGCACTATTCCAGGATTATTTATAATTGGTGAAGCAAACTTTTCTGATCATGGTGCTAACCGTCTTGGTGCTAGTGCTTTAATGCAAGGTTTAGCCGATGGTTATTTTGTCCTTCCTTATACTATTGGCAATTATATTGCTAGTGCTGAGTTAGAAAAGGCTGATACTTCACATCAAAGTTCTAGAGAAGTTGAATCTCAAGTTTCAGAACGAATTAAGAAATTGCTTTCAATCAAAGGTAAACGAACTGTAGATTCTATTCATCGTGAATTAGGAAAATTGGTTTGGGATGAATGTGGGATGGCTCGTAATGCTGAAGGTTTGAAAAGAGCATTAGAAAAAATTCCTTCTATTAAAGAAGAGTTTTGGCAAAATGTAAATGTTCTTGGCGATGGGGAAGAATTTAATCAATCCCTAGAAAAAGCAGGCCGAGTAGCAGATTTTATAGAATTAGCTGAGTTAATGGTTATGGATGCATTAACTAGAGAAGAATCTTGTGGGGGACACTTCCGCACTGAATACCAAAACCAAGAAGGTGAAGCTATGCGCAATGACCAAGATTTTAGTCATGCTGCTGTTTGGGAATTTCAAGGCGAAAACAACAAACCTATAAGAAATAAAGAAGAACTTTCTTTTGAATATGTACACCTAGCGCAACGGAGCTATAAGTAAATGAACCTAGTGCTATATGTTTGGCGACAAAAAAATGCACAATCTTCAGGGCAAATGGTGCGTTATGACGCAAATAATGTTAACCCTGATATGTCTTTTCTAGAAATGCTCGATGTAATGAATGAAGAGCTAATTTCTAAAGGCCAAGACCCAATTGCCTTTGATCATGATTGTCGAGAAGGTATTTGTGGCTCTTGTGGTTTAATGATTAATGGTCAAGCACATGGCCCTAAAAAAGCTACTACTACTTGCCAATTACATATGCGATCCTTCAACGATGGAGATTCTATCTATATCGAGCCTTGGCGGGCAGCCGCTTTCCCTATAATTAAGGATCTAGTAGTAGACCGTACTGCTTTTGATCGCATTATTCAAGCTGGTGGCTATGTTTCTGTTGCTACAGGAAATGCTCCAGACTCAAATTCAGTGCCAATACCAAAAAGTAATGCTGATCGTGCTATGGATGCAGCCTCTTGTATTGGTTGTGGTGCATGTGTTGCGTCTTGTCCTAATGGCTCAGCTATGCTTTTTACTTCAGCTAAAATTGGTCATCTAGGGCTTCTACCTCAAGGACAGCCAGAACGCAAAGAGCGAGTGTTAAATATGGTTGCTACTATGGACAAAGAGCGTTTTGGTAGCTGTACTAACCATCGTGAATGTGAAGCAGCTTGTCCTAAAGAAATCAGTATAGATTTTATTGCTCGAATGAATCGAGATTATATATGGGCAAGTTTAACCTATCAAAAACCTAGTGCTGGTGGTGGAGAATAAAGAGGAAACATTTTGGTTTAGTTAGTGTCTAAGCAAGTATGAACAAAAACATACTTGTTATAGAAGAGTCTTGTGACTCACTAACAAACCCAGTACCCACCCAAAGCCAAGAGCGGATAAATAGTTTAGACGTGTTGCGCGGTTTTGCAGTATTTGGAATATTAATTGTTAATATTCTTGCTTTTGCTGCACCACCACATCTGTTATATGTAAAACTTAATTGGTGGACTAGCCCTATAGATCGTCTTGTAGAATGGCTAGTATTTTTTTTTGCTGTTGGTAAATTTTATTGCTTATTCTCATTTCTGTTTGGGTTAGGTTTTGCTGTTCAAAAACTACGAGCAGGGGAAAACTCAAAACTTACTTATAGATATATACGCAGACTCCTAGTTTTACTAGTAATAGGGTTTTTACATACTTTTTTGCTTTGGTGGGGCGATATCTTACTTACCTATGCCTTACTAGGTTTCTTACTAGTAATGTTTGTTGATGTTTCAAGAAAGACTCTGCTCATAACCGCTTTTATATGTTTGGCTATCCCTATTCAGCTTAGCTCTTTAGAAACACTAGTAGCAGGACTTAGCCAGTCTAGTCCAGAAGCTAAAGAAAAAACACAAGTAGAACTTAAAAAGTTAACTAGCAATTATAAAGAACTTGCCCAAGAATCTATTAATGCTTATTCTAAAGGCAGTTATAAAACAATATTTAATCAAAGAATAGAAGAGGTTAAATTAAAGTACTCACGCATTGTATATGTGGCTCCACAAATTTTTGCAATGTTTTTATTAGGTTTGTATGTAGGGCAAATAGGCATATTCCAAAACCTTAAAGCTAATTTGCTGCTTATTAGCAAAGTAATGAAATGGGGGCTTAGTTTTGGGATAGTAAGCAATTTACTTTTTGTTATTTCTCAAGAACTATCTAATCCACTAGTACCATCCATTTTAGATATAATAAATACAGTTTCTTATGGCATTGGCACTTTCTCTTTGTGTTTTTTTTATATGGCTGCTCTTCTTGTTTTACTTCAAAGTAAAAAATGGCAAAGAATACTAGCTCCTTTTACTGCTGTTGGGCGCTTAGCTCTTAGTAACTATCTACTTCAATCTATTATTTGTACAACTATATTTTATAGCTATGGTTTAGCCCTTTATGGGAAAGTAAACCCTGCTCTAAGCATTCTTTTAGCCATATTCATCTATATTATTCAAGTATTTTTAAGTATATGGTGGATAAAAAGGTTTTATTTTGGGCCAATGGAATGGCTATGGAGATCTATAACTTATCTTAAATTTCAGCCTATGAAAAAAAATAAAAATTAAAAAGTGCTATATCTGTCTTTGTCTTTTGTTACTTAATTTCTTTTTCAAATAACACAACATCCCAATTAACACCCCGAGCATCTTGAAGTTGCCAAAGTCCTAGGTTTTTATAACCAAGCTTAAGATAAAACCTAAGTAGCTTTTCGTGCTTAGCTACCGCATCAAAACGCAAAGCTTGACAATTGGCTTTATAAGCAAGACTTTCTATTTGTTTAACACACCAACTACCTAAATTTTGTCCTTGGTAAGTAGGCAAAATCGCTAAACGGTTTAAATACATTGCTTGCTTGGCTTTAATTTCCCAACGACTAGCATCATAACTAGCAAGCGGGCTTAGCCCTACTGTAAATGTAGCAATAGGACTATTCTCTTTATAAACTAAATAAACTTCTCTTTCCTCAATATTCTTTTTTATTGACTCAATAGGGTAGGGTGGTGACCAATGTGTTAAACCAAAGTGATCACACAAATGTTTTCCACATAAAAGCAAAATATTATAAATAGTCTCAGTATCACTAAACGTAGCTTTTTTAATCTCTAAATTCATAATTTAATAAACTTTCGCTATGTCTGATAAAAGTTTTCTTTCAATATTAGGCATATAATAAACTTCTTTGGGATAACCCATAGATAGTAGTATTAGAGGGACTTCAAAGATTATCTAAAAAGAAAATCCCCTAACAATATGACGTAGCTTCATAAAATTATAAAACTCTTGTATTCTAATATTCATTTTACTCATAGGGAGATTGAGAAAATAATAAAGAGCTTTAGACATTATTTCTCCTTAAATGGCTATTTGACAGCTACAATATGAATTAGTATGATTTCAGCAAAATTCTTTGTAAAGTCACCAATCCTCTAGTAAAGGATTCTAAAAACGCCAGTTTGCCAGTACAAATTTTTAGTGGTTGGGGGAAAATATGTCTATTCAAATAGATGAGTTGTTAACAATAGCTTGTTCCAAAGGTGCATCAGATCTTCATATTAAAGCTGGCAGCTACCCCTTTATTCGGGTGACTGGAGAATTACAGCCAATTATTGAGTCACAACGTTTAACTCAAGAAGATACTTTAGCAATGGCTTTTTCAATGATGTCTAATCGTCAAAAACAACGATTTAAAGAACATTATGAAGTAGATATTGCCTATGGTGTATCAGGTTTAGGGCGCTTTCGTTGTAATATTTTTCAACAACGAGGCACAGTAGGGATGGTACTTCGTGTTATTCCTACTACAGTCCAAACTGTTGAGGATCTACGTTTACCTAAAGTTGTGGAAAGTGTTGCAGAGGAAAGACGGGGATTGATTTTAGTAACAGGTACTACTGGATCTGGGAAATCTACTACATTAGCTGCAATGATAGACTATATTAATTCTTCTAGAACAAATCATATTATTACTGTAGAAGATCCAATAGAGTTTCTTCATCGTGATAAAAAGAGTTTTATTAATCAAAGAGAAGTAGATGTTGATACACGTAGTTTTTCTGAAGCCTTAAGGGGTGCTTTACGTCAAGATCCAGATGTAATCTTAGTAGGTGAAATGCGAGACTTTGAAACCATTGAAACTGCTCTTACTGCGGCAGAAACAGGTCACTTAGTACTTTCCACACTACATACTTTGGATGCTACAGAAACCATAACTCGTATTGTTTCTATTTTTCCTCCTCATCAACAAAAAGCAATTCGTTTACAACTAGCTTCAGTGCTAAAAGCAGTAATTTCAATGCGTCTAATTCGTTCTGTTGATATGATGGCGCGTGTACCAGCGGCAGAAGTGCTAATTTCTACACCATATATTCGTGATTGTATTTGTAATCAAGAAAAAACAGGTTTAGTACGTGATGCAATTGCTCAAGGAACGTCGCAATATGGTATGCAAACCTTTGATCAATCCCTACATGAGCTTTATACAAAAGGTTATATTGGTTTTGATGAAGCATTAGCTGGAGCATCAAACCGTGATGAGTTTATCTTGCGTATACGTGGAGTACAATCTTCAGCAGATCAAGCACGTGAGGAATTATCACGATCCTCTTTTCGTGCAGATGATCCATTAAATAGATTTTAATAATTACTTTGTTTGCAGTTGTTTGCTTAAATAAGCAACTTTATCAGGGTTAGCCACAGCATAGATATTTTGGATTTGCTGATCATTAATCTCAAAACTAGTAATAGTAAGTAGTTTTTCTCCTGACCAAGTAAGGATAGCAGGTAGGCCATTAATTTCTTCACAAGTTACATAAAAATCTGCTGCTGAAAAAGCAGATTTTTTTACTAACCCCAAATAAAACCTTATTACAAAATCACGCCCTAAAATAGGACGACGAGCAGCAGTAACTTTACCACCACTATCAGACCAAACTACTACATCTTCTTTTAATAGATTAGTTAGCATTTGTAAATCACCTTCTTGACAAGCTACTAGAAAGCCCATCATCAAATTTTCTTGAGTTTCTCTAGAAGGTTCAAACCTTGGGCGACGTTCATCAATACGCTCTTTAGCACGATGAAATAATTGACGACAAGTAGACTCATTTTTATCTAGAATTTTAGCTATTTCTTGATAGTCATAGTCAAAAACTTCATGCAGTAAAAAAACGGCTCGTTCTTGTGGGGTAAGTCGTTCAAGTAAGGCTAAGAAGGCAATAGACAAGGATTCACGTTCTTCTAAGGAGTTTCCTACAATAAAATTATTATTTGAAGTTAATAAAGGTTCTGGCAGCCATAACCCAATATAGTTTTCACGTTCTACTTGTGCTGATTTAAGGTAATCAAGGCAGAGGTTGGTTACAATAGTACTTAGATAGGATTTAAGAGAGCGAATATTATCTAGCGAAGCGCTAGAGTAACGTAAATAAGCATCTTGAACAATATCTTCCGCTACACTAGCGCAACCTAGCATTCTATAAGCAATGGAAAATAATAATGGGCGGTAATTTTGAAAATCTTCCATTAATAAGTAAACCTTAAATTTACTAAGTTGTACTATGTTGATTTATTGGAGAAAGCGTTATTTTCTTTTGGCTTGACGGTTGTGGCCAACGATAAGCAAACCAACCTAAACGCTCTAAGTTTAATGACCAAATAGTATAACGACAAATAAATTCTTTAACAAAAACTCCTAAACGACCTGTGATTATATTTTCCTTTGGAGTATCGTCAGGTTCAACTAGTTGAATTAAAGCATTATGGCGACCTAGACTAATACAACGTCCACCGAAACCAAAACGAAAATCCCTTATTTTAGTGTTTTGTAATTCAGCTAAAATATTATCTGCTACATGCGCTCCCATAGGTAGTGCCGCAGCACAAGACATTCGTGTATTTATTTCTGCGCTAGGTTCAATAATGCTAGCATCTCCAGCCCCGTAAATTTCTGGGTTTGAGATAGAGCGTAAGGTTTTATCAACTAACATTTGGCCTATTTCATTAGTTTTTAAGCCTGATTCACTAGCAATCTTTGGTGCTCTAAATTTTCCAGCCCAAAGACATAGGTCAAAATCTATTTTGCTACCATCTTTAAGTAAAGCATATTGTGCTTTTAATTCGGCTACTTGAGAGTTGTCTTTTATCAAAATATTTTGTTTAAGAAAAGCTTTTTGCAAATAACTTTGAGCTTTTTGTGATAACTGGCTAGCAAAATTATCACTAGTTACCAAAGTGATTTTGATTTGAGGGTAGCTTTCTGCTATTTCCATAGCTGATTCAATTCCTGTTAATCCTCCACCACAAATTAATAAATTGCCTTTAGGCATTTTTGCTAGACGCTCTTGTAATGCTAAGGTCATTTCATAAGAACCAACTGTATAGCTATGTTCTGCTACTCCTGGCGTAGAGTCTTTATCAACATAACTACCTAGAGCATAGATTAGTCGATGATAGTCTAGTTCTATAGAAGTTTGATTTTGCTTAAGAGTAATTTTTCTTTGACTAGGGTTAATGGTTGTAACATAGGCTTGTAAAAACTGAATTTGAGTGTTTTTAAGTAATTTTTGATAAGGTATTTTATTAAATTGTTGACCTGTAGCTACTTGGTGTAAGCGGATTCGTTCGACCATTCCATCACTTGCATCAACTAAAATAATTTTAACTGGTAGTTTTTTTGTTTGACGAGCTAAACGAACTGCTGCTAATACTCCAGCATAACCACCACCTAAAACCACAATTTGTTTTAAATCTTGTCCCATAAATAAAAAGTCTCCTTAGTAAAAAACTCTTTTCACTAAAGGAGACGATTGAGAGCAAGAAAATGTGACAGGAAGAAAACATTTTAGGAAAAAATTTATGCTACTTTTTTAAACTGGTTTTTGAGCAATAAATAATCCCCAACGAAAATCACCTGCTTGGCAAAATTTAATCTTCTTTTTCCAACGAGTGTCTAAATATTCATAATCTTCTAGGCTAAACTCTTCTAAAAATTGGGCTTTCCTAGCAGTAAGGCTATCAAGTTCTTTTTGTAAAGAGGTGATAAATGTATCTGTAATATCTTCTCTAGTAGAAACTTCAAAACCAACATTTCTAAGGGTTTCAGCATATTCATCAACGCTTTGTAGGTAATAAGCACATTGCTTTAAGTAAGTATCAAATTCTATAGAAAGATTCTCGGGCCTACGGCAAAAATCTGTTATAAACAGCTTTCCACCAGGTTTTAGATAGGAATAGGCTTGTTGCCAAACTAGTGTTTTTTCTGGTACATACAAAATACAATCTCTTGTCCAAATTAGGTCAAAAGAATTTGCTTCTAATTTTACATTTCTAATGTCTCCATGAAGAAAATTCACTCTATCTATGTGTTTTTCTATTTTGCGTTCTGTACTGATTTCTACCATTGCTTGGGCGATATCTAACCCTAATACAATAGCATTGTAATTTTCTGCAAAGTAAAAACTTGCCCCACCTAGACCGCTACCAATATCAAGAACTTTTATTCCTGGTTGTAGGTCTAGGCGTTTACAAAATGTTTTTACCATTGCCACACTTCCAGGGCTTTGAAATCCTGTCCCATACATTTGTTCTGAGCGTAGGATACTATGACGAGAATAACGGTTAACCTCTTCGGCTGGTTGTTGAGTAGGTTGCATTTGAGTAGAGTTTTCCATATTTTTCTCCTATATGTAAAAATAAGTTTATAAATTATTGTATAACAATAAATTAACCAAGTAGAGCTATTGCCCCTACGCCACTAGTAATTAAACTTGATCCTAGTAGTTTCATTTTTGTGCTTTGCTCTTTTAGTATTAATGTGCCTACTGTTACTGCTAAAACAACACTAATTTCTCTAGCTGCACCTACATAACTTGCTGGCATACCTCTTTGCATTACCCAAAGTAACATTATGTAAATAAACATTGCTAAGATGCCAGCCAAGGCACTTTTTGACCAAGATGTTTGTAATTCTGCTAATAGACCCTGTAGTTTTGTAGTTTTAAGAGTTCCTGGTGTTAAGTAGAGTAGAGTTAAGAGCATAGTTAAATAGGTATATAGCAGGGGAGAGACAAACCCTACAGCAAACTTATCACAGGTTGTATAAAGGGAAGTGCAAAGTCCAGCAAGTAAAGCCCAACGAGCCGCAGGTTTTTCTAGTGCTTGCCAGATTTCTTTCCAAGCGCTTATTTTAGGTAAATTAATTATATAAAGACCAAAAGCAATTAAACCAATTCCAAAAATTCCTCCCCAAGAAGGGCGTTCTTCTAAAAGCAGTACTGACCATAACAAAAGAAATATTGGGGCACTACCACGAGCTAATGGGTAAATAGTAGATAATTCACCTGTTTGATAGGCGCAGGTTATAGATTTATAGTAAAGCGCTCCAAAAGAAGCACTAATAGTAATTACTAGCCAAGCTTTTGTTGGAATTGGATGCCAAGTAAAGAGCAAAATAGGAAAAAATAAAACTATTGCCCAAGCCCACATCCACCATAAAAAAGCTGTAGGGTTTTTAGCCATTTTAAGCGCTAAATGGACTATTACATGTAAAAAGGCTGATGCTAAAACTACTAAAAGTCCTATCATAGTCATAAACCTACTGATTAGAGTTATTGCTTAATCGTTGAAATAGGGATAATAAATGTTCTGCATCTTGAGAGTGAAAATCACCCATTGTAGAAATTCGGAAAATATCACTGCTAAATTTACCTAGGCCAGAATAAATCACATAACCATGTAGTTTGATAAAATCATGTAATTCATTGTAATTATACCTTTTAGGTACTTGGTAAGCTGTTAGAACTACAGAAGATGGTTTATTTATTTCTAGTAAAGGGTTAATTCCTAAGTTTTTTAAGCCTTGGAAGATTTGTTCAGAAAGTGTTTTATAATGGATATGTCTAGTTGTCCATCCGCCTAGTGCTGCTAATTCTTGAAGTGCTTCGCTTAAAGCATAACAAGCTTGGATTGCAGGAGTAAAAGCTGTTGAGTTTTTATTTTGTTCTTGGTAATGACGAAATAGGTCAAGATAAACGCTTGTTGCACCAGATTGGTTATTTTCTAAAGAATCTTTACGAGCGATTATAAAAGAAACCCCAGGCACTCCATGTAAGCATTTATTTGCTGTTGCTGCACAAGCTTCTAAGTTCCATTCTTGAAAGCGGATTTCTTCACCAGCAAAACTAGAAACAGCATCTAAGAGCAAATTTTTGTTATATTTACGACAAAGCTTTGCTAGCGTAGGGATATCATTTAGTCGTCCTGTTGTGGTTTCATGATGGACAGCTAAAACATGAGTAATTTCAGGGTTTTCTTGGAGTAAAGTTTCTGCTAGAGCCAAATCCATAGCTTCTGTCCAATCAGAACGAGCAATAA
>Ga0075163_10006022_pt1 | contig 16088 bp, 13 predicted proteins | sample JI1023141ADNA_FD_71478 | JGI IMG/M metagenome (GOLD analysis project Ga0075163, IMG submission 71478) | Wastewater effluent complex algal communities from Wisconsin, to seasonally profile nutrient transformation and Carbon sequestration -... | ecosystem: Engineered > WWTP > Effluent > Algae...
GCGCGTCATTCGTAATGATGAGGTCGTAGGTTCGATTCCTATTTCCGGCACCAGGTGAATCAAAAGGCCACTTCCCGCAGGGACGTGGCCTTTTTCGTGGCGCTGGCAAAAGTGTCTCGCCAACGGAGACCGCCCGCCGCTAGAGTGGCGGCATCCAGCGACAGGTTCCGATGATGGCCAAGGCTTCCCCGAAATCCCGCACTGCCTACGTCTGCGCTGAATGCGGCGGTGAGCACAACAAGTGGCAAGGCCAGTGCGCCGAATGCGGCGCGTGGAATTCCCTGTCCGAAATCGTGCTGGAGCCCGCCGCTGCGTCACCCGCCGCGGCCCGCCGCTCAAGCTGGGCCGGCAAGCTGGAAACGCCGAAGATCACGGCGCTGAAGGACGTGCGCAGCAGCGAAGAAGCACGCGTGTCCACCGGCATCGGCGAGTTCGACCGCGTGCTGGGTGGCGGGCTGGTCGAAGGTGCGGTGGTGCTGGTGGGTGGCGATCCTGGCATCGGCAAGTCGACCCTGCTGCTGCAGGCGATGGCGCAGATGTCGAAATCACTGCCGTCCTTGTATGTAACCGGCGAGGAATCGCTGGCCCAGGTTGCGGGCCGGGCATTGCGGCTGGGCCTGCCCATGGACGGATTGCAGGCGCTGGCGGAAACCGGCATCGAGAAAATCCTTGACCACGCTGCCGCTGCACAGCCGAAGATCATGGTGGCGGACTCGGTGCAGACCCTGTGGACCGAATCGCTGGCCGCTGCGCCGGGTTCGGTCAGCCAGGTGCGCGAGAGCGCGGCGCGGCTGGTGCGTTATGCCAAGGAAACCGGCACGGCCGTGTTCCTGGTCGGCCATGTCACCAAGGAAGGCGGTATCGCCGGTCCGCGCGTGCTGGAACACATGGTGGACGCGGTGCTGTATTTCGAAGGCGAAAGCGGCAGCCGTTTCCGCGTGCTGCGCGCGTTCAAGAACCGGTTCGGTGCGGTCAACGAGTTGGGCGTGTTCGCGATGGGCGAGAAGGGCTTGAAGGAAGTGCCAAATCCTTCGGCCATTTTTTTATCAGGCGGCAGCACCCAGCAACCGGGAAGTTGCGTGATGGTGACGCGCGAAGGCACGCGGCCGTTGCTGGTGGAAGTGCAGGCGCTGGTGGACTCGTCGCCGCTGTCCAACCCGCGTCGCGTCGCGGTTGGGCTGGAACAGAACCGCCTAGCGATGTTGCTGGCCGTGCTGCACCGACATGGCGGTATCGTTACCGGTGACCAGGATGTCTTCGTCAACGTGGTCGGCGGCATCCGGGTGCAGGAAACCGCGGCGGACCTTCCGGTGTTGTTGGCCGTGTTGTCGTCATTGCGGGATAAGCCGCTGGCGGAGAAGACGATCGCGTTTGGGGAAGTGGGTCTGTCTGGCGAGATCCGGCCCATCCCCAATGGCGAGGAGCGTTTGCGTGAAGCGGCGACGCATGGCTTCAAGCGCGCCATCGTGGCCAAGGGCAACGCGCCGAAGTCCGGTGCGTTCAAGGGACTGGAAGTGATCGGGGTGGAGCGGTTGTCGGAAGCATTGGAAGCAGCGGCGGAATAATTCGTAGGGCAGCGTGCATACCGCACGCGGCCTGTCAGCGCTGCAGCACCAGTTCCATGACGAACTTGCTACCGAAGAAGGACAGCAGCAGCAGCGCCATGGCAACCAGCGTCCAGCGCACGGCCTTGACGCCGCGCCAGCCGTAGCGCCAGCGGCCAACCAGCAGTGCGCCGAAGGCCAGCCATGACAACACGCTCAGCACGGTCTTGTGCACCAGGTGCTGGGCCAGCAGGTTGTCCACGAACAGCAGGCCGGTCAGCAGCGTGGCCGTGAGCAGGATGAAACCTACGGTGATAGTGCGAAACAGCAGCTCTTCCAGTTCCGTCAGCGGCGGCAGGGCGCGAAGCCATGCGTGGAAGTTGCGCGTGCGCAGCGCGCGTTCCTGCGCCCACAGCATCAAGGCCTGCAACGCTGCGATGGCCAGGGTGGCGTAGGCCAGCAGCGCCAGCCACGCATGCAGTTGCAGGCGCCAATCCAGCCCTGGCGAGGGCTGGTGGCCGTGCGCGTGGTAGACGAACAGCAACAGCGCCGCCAACGGGAACGAGAGCACGCCCAGGCCCGCCATGCGACCTTGCGCCCCCACCGCTGTGGTCATCGCGGCCATGCCCAGGCTGACCAGCGACAGGGCGGAGAAGAAATGCATATCCGGCCCGCCGGGTGTTTTCCAAGCCACCAGCAGGTGATACAGGCCATGCAGCAGCACCGCACCCAGTGCTGGCCACAGCCATGTCCGGCTGCTGCGCACATTGTCCTGCGCCACGGCGCGCACCAACAGGATCGTGGCGATCAGGTACAGAGCTACTGCGATGAGAATGATTGTCATCGGAAGAGTGTCGCATAGCCCACGCATTTGTAGGAGCGCCCCATGGGCACGAGCTCTACGCGAATGCTCGTGAAGAGCTCGTGCCCATGGGGCGCTCCTACAAGGCGGTGGTAGCCACCCGCTATAATCTGCGTCCGTTTTCTGCCTGAAGTCCGCCTGCATGTTCGAGTCCCTTACCCAGCGTCTATCCGGCACCATCGAGCGCCTGCGCGGCCGTGGTCGCCTGAGTGAGGAAAACATCCGCGAGGCCACCCGGGAGGTGCGCATCGCGCTGCTGGAAGCGGACGTGGCCTTGCCGGTGGTGCAGGCCCTGATCGAACGCATCAAGGTGCGTGCGGTGGGCCAGGAAGTACTGAAAAGCCTGACCCCGGGCCAGGCACTGATCAAGGTGGTGCGCGACGAGTTGACCGCCGTGATGGGGTCGGCGGCTACCGAGTTGAACCTCAACGTGCCGGCGCCCGCGGTGATCCTGATGGCCGGCCTACAGGGCGCGGGCAAGACCACCACGGTGGCCAAGCTGGCCAAGCATCTGAAGGACAAGCGCAAGAAGAAAGTGATGGTGGTCAGTGCCGACGTGTATCGCCCGGCCGCCATCGAGCAGTTGAAGACGCTGGCTCAGCAAGTGGACGTGCTGTTTTTCCCGTCCGACGTGTCGCAGAAGCCGGAAGCCATCGTCCGTGCCGCGATCGAGGACGCGCGCAAGTCCTTCGCGGACGTATTGATCGTCGATACCGCCGGCCGCCTGGCCATCGACGACGCGATGATGGCGGAAATCAAGGCGTTGCATGCCGCAGTGAAGCCGGTCGAAACCCTCTTCGTGGTCGACTCCATGACCGGCCAGGACGCGGCTAACACCGCCAAGGCTTTCTCCGAAGCGCTGCCGCTGACCGGCGTGGTCCTGACCAAGACCGATGGCGATGCGCGCGGTGGCGCGGCGCTGTCGGTGCGTTATGTCACCGGCAAGCCGATCAAATTCATCGGCGTCAGTGAAAAACCCGATGGCCTGGATGTCTTCCATCCCGACCGCGTCGCCAGCCGCATCCTCGACATGGGTGACGTGCTGTCGCTGGTCGAGCAGGTGGAACAGAACGTCGACCAGGAGAAGGCGGCCAAGTTCGCGGCCAAGGTCGCCAAGGGCAAGAAATTCGACCTCAACGACATGCGCGACCAGCTTCAGCAGATGCAGAGCATGGGCGGCCTGAGCGGGCTGATGGACAAGCTGCCGGGCATGGGCCAGATCCCCGACCATGTGAAGCAGCAGGTCGCCGCTGGCAAGGAAGTGCCGCGCATGGTGGCGATCATCGGTTCCATGACCAAGAAGGAACGGCGTAACCCCACCTTGCTCAACGGTTCCCGCCGCGCCCGTATCGCGCGCGGTTCCGGCACCACCCCGGCAGACGTGAACAAGCTGCTGAAGCAATTCCAGCAGATGGAAAAAATGATGGGCAAACTGGCCGGTGGCGGCATGAAGGGCATGATGCGCGGCGTGAAAGGCATGATGGGTGGACGCGGCGGAATGCCGTTCCGGTGAGTGTCGCGCTGTTCAACGGAGCGCCTGCTACGGTCGCTGACCTGCGTGCGCTTGCCCTGGTCAACTACGGCCATTTCAGCTCGATGCAGGTCCGCGACCACGCGGTACAGGGCATCGGGTTGCACCAGCAGAGGCTGGTCTCCGCGACCCGCGAACTGTTCGACAGCGAGCTGGATTTCAACGCGGTGCGCGAACAGATGCGCGCCGCGGTTGCCGAGGTTCCCGACTGCACCTTGCGGGTCACCGTGTTCTCGCGCGATTTCGACTACCGTAATCCCGCCGCCGGCTTCAGTCCCGACGTGCTGGTCTCGCTGACGCCACCATCACCGTCGCGCACGTTGCCCTTGCGGGTGAAGCTGTTCCCGTTCCAGCGCACCTTGCCGCAGGTCAAGCACGTGGGCATGTTCCCGCTGTTCCACTATCGGCGGCTGGCGGTGCAATCCGGATTCGACGATGCCTTGTTCGCGGACATGGCGGGCACGATCTCGGAAGGCTCGGTCTGGAACATCGGTTTCTGGACCGGGGCCGGGGTGGTCTGGCCCGAGGCGCCGGCTTTACGCGGCACGGCGGAAACACTGCTGCAGGCCGCCCTGGATCGTCAGGGAGTGGAACAGGTCGTCCGGCCCGTCAAGGTGCAGGAGCTGGCGGGTTTCGAAGGCGCCTTTGCCTGCAACGCCAGCGGACTGCAGCCAATCGCAAGCATTGATGAGACCGTTTTTTCGACCGTGCACGACGGCATGGTCCGGCTGCGGGCGGCTTCGGCGCTCGCCCCTTGGGAAGCCCTCTAGGCTAGCCAAGGGTTTCCTTCCCAGATTCAATGGCTTAGAATTGTCGGTTCACCGCGCCGCAATGGCGACTGGGCAACACAGGAAAGCATCACAATGGTCAAGATTCGCCTTACCCGTGGCGGCGCCAAGAAGCGTCCCTTTTACCACATCATCGTCACCGACTCGCGCAGCGCGCGTGACGGCCGCAACATCGAGCGCCTGGGTTACTACAACCCGGTTGCTTCGGGCGCAGAGAAGCGCATCGAGCTGGACATCGCCCGCGTCGACCATTGGGTCAACCATGGCGCACAGATGACCGACAAGGTCCGCAACCTGTACAAGGAAGCGGGCAAGACCACGGCGCAGGCCGCGGCCTGATCCTGCAAGGCGGCGCCGTCAACGCGCCGCCTTTTGCTTGAGTCGTACACCCCATGAGCGATAACGAACGCCGGATCCTGCTGGGCAGGATTGTCGGTGCCTTCGGCATACGCGGGCAGATCAAGATCGAGTCCTGGACGGAGCCGCGCGATGCGATTTTCCGCTACCAGCCGTGGATCCTGCGCGATGCGTCGGGAAACGAGCGTCCGTTCGAGGGTGCCCGCGGCAAGGAATCGGGCAAGCACCTGGTCGCCACTTTCCCTGATGTCACCGACCGTGACGTGGTGGAAGCCATGCGCGGGACCGATATCTACGTGCTGCGTTCCGCGCTGCCACCGCCGCAAGCCGGCGAGTTCTACTGGATCGACCTGGAGGGCTTCCGCGTCGTGAACCTGGAAGGGGTCGATTTCGGCACGGTGTCGCACCTGTTTTCCACCGGTGCCAACGACGTGCTGTTCGTGCGCGGGGACCGTGAGCGCATGGTGCCGTTCGTGGAACCGGATTTCGTCAAATCCATCGACTTCGAAGGCGGCCTGATCACGGTCGACTGGGATCCGGATTTCTGAGGTCAGTGGCCAAGGGTAAATAGCAAAGGGTGAAGGCGCTCGCTCTTACACTTCACTATTCACCCTTCGCTGTTCACTGCCCAATCCCATGCGCATCGACGTCGTCAGCCTGTTCCCGGAGTTCATCGCGCAGTGCGCGGGCTTCGGCGTGGTCGGTCGTTCGCAGGAGCGCGGCTTGCTGTCGCTTCACGGCTGGAATCCCCGGGATCATGCGGAAGGCGGTTATCGCCGCGTGGACGATCGTCCGTTCGGCGGCGGTCCCGGCATGGTGATAATGATCGAGCCGTTGCAGGCGTGCCTGGCTGCGGTGCGCGCTGCGGATCCGCTCCCGGCCCGGGTCATCTACCTGACCCCGCAGGGCGCACCGCTGACCCAGGCAAAAGTCCGCCAGTTGGCCGCGCTGCCGCGGATGATCCTGCTGTGCGGTCGCTATGAAGGCGTGGACGAGCGCTTGCTGGATGCCGAAGTGGATGAGGAAATCTCCATCGGCGACTATGTGCTGTCCGGTGGCGAACTGGGTGCGGCGGTGGTCATCGATGCTGTGGCCCGACTGCAGGACGGGGTCCTGAACGACGCCGAGTCCGCCGCGCAGGACAGCTTCGAGAACGATGGGCTGCTCGATTGCCCCCATTACACCCACCCGGCCAGCCATGCCTTGGGCGAGGTGCCGGCGGTATTGCGCTCGGGCGACCATGCCGCCATCGCGCGCTGGCGACGCCAGCAGGCGCTGGGCCGGACCTGGCTGCGGCGGCCTGACCTTCTGGACGAAACAGGCCTGTCCAGAACCGACAAGGCATTGCTGGAAGCCTTCCGGCAGGAGCACTTGGCCCTGACCGGGAAAATCAGCTAACCCCTCGCAATACAAGGGAAAAGCCGGTATCATGCCCGGCTCCCGACCGTCCTGCGGCGGGGAACCCATAACAATATCGTGCAGCACAGTCCGGTGACTGCATCAGTTTCCAGTTGTCATAACGACACGCCCACGCCACTCAACGGTGCACCATGCCCAAGCTCAACATGAATATCCTGGCTGAATTCGAAGCCGCCCAAATCCAGCGCGAGCTGCCTGCTTTCGGCCCCGGTGACACCGTCGTGGTGAACGTGAAGGTCAAGGAAGGCAACCGCGAGCGCGTCCAGGCCTATGAAGGCGTTGTCATCGGCAAGAAGAACGCCGGCCTCAACTCCGCCTTCACCGTGCGCAAGATCTCGCACGGTTTCGGCGTCGAGCGCGTGTTCCAGACCCACAGCGCCATCATCGATTCGGTCGAAGTGAAGCGTCGTGGCAAGGTCCGCGCCGGCAAGCTGTACTACCTGCGCGACCTGGAAGGCAAGGCTGCCCGCATCAAGGAAGACCTCGCCGCCGGCCAGCAGGCCAAGGCTGCGAAGCTGGCTGCCGCGGCTGCCAAGTCCGAGTAAGCCTCCAGCAAAAAAGCGTTACCGCGACGGCCACCTTCGGGTGGCCGTTTGCGTTCCTGCCATGCCTCACGACTACTGCACGGCCGGAACCTTGCCCGGTTCGGCCACGGGTGCGGGCGGTTGCGAGCCGACTTCTGCAGGAATAGCCACTTCTTCCGGATGCGACGGTGCCAGCATGTGCGCTTGGCGCCAACCGCCCCACCGGTAGTACGCTAGCGACATCAACATGGCGCAAACCGCGCTGACCGGGAAACTCCACCACAGCGCATCCACGCCGAGCACCGGCTCCATCAGGTTGGCGAAAGGCACGCGGATACCCCACAGCGAGAAGCCCAGGATCAGCAGCGGTGGCAGCACCGCGCCGGTCGCGCGCACCACGCCGGAGATCACGAAGGTCACGCCAAAAAACAGGAATGACCACACGGCGATGTGGTTGAGATGGCGTGCGATCTCCAGCGACGCGCTGCCCTCGGGCAGGAACAGGGCCAGCGTCCACCGATCCAGCAGGATCAACGGCACGATCAACGCACCGGTCAGCACGAAGTTGAACAGCACGCCGCTGCGCGCCGTCGCTTCCACGCGATCCCATTTGCCCGCGCCCACGTTCTGCGCGGCGATGGTGGAACAGGCCGCGCCGATGGCCATCGCAGGCATCTGCAGGTACGTCCACAATTGCAGCGCTGCGCCGTAGCCCGCCGAAGTCGCGGTGCCATGGTGGTTGACCAGGGTCATCATCGCGATCATGGCCAGCGAGATCAGCACCATCTGCAAACCCATGGGCACGCCTTTCACGATCAAGGCGCGGAGGATCACGAAATCCATTTTCAACAGGTGCAGGTCCTTGCGCCCCAGCCACAGCACATGGCGCTTATGGCGCAGGTAGAAGGCCATGGCCAGTAACGCGATGGCCTGCGAAAGCAGGGTGGCCCAAGCCGCGCCGGCAATGCCGAGCCTGGGGAATGGACCCAGGCCGAAGATCAGGACCGGATTCAGCATGATGTCCAGCGCCACTGCCAACAACAGGAATCGGAAGGGCGTGCGTGCATCGCCCGCGCCACGCAATGCGGCCGAGAAGAATGCAAACGCATACAGCAAGGGCATCGCCAGGAAAATCACCTGCAGATAGGCTTCGGCAAAAGGCAGGGACGCGGCAGGCGTGCCCATGGCATGCAGTACCGGGCGTGAAATGAACCAGCCCACGACCGCGATCACCACCGACAGGCCGATGAAGAAACTCGCGCTGGTGCCCATCACTTTGCGGGCTTGTACGATGTCCTTTGCACCCATCGCCTGGCCGATCAGGATGCTGGCCGCCATGCCAATGCCGAACACCGAGCCCAGCAGGAAGAACATGATGTTGTTGGCGTTGGCGGTGGCCGTGAGTGCCGACTCGCCGAGGAAGCGTCCCACCCAGATCGCGTTGACCGAGCCGTTCAGTGACTGGGCGATATTGCCCGCCATCACCGGCAGTGCAAACAGCAACAGGTTGCGCCCGATCGGGCCTATCGTCAGATCCCGGCTTTGCTTCGCTGCCATAAGAGGGCTTCGTGCATGGAAGCGGGCACACTAACATTGCTTTCATCGGGTCGATGCAAAATGGGAGTGAAGGTGTCGGCGTCGGTTATTGTTGGAAACGTTGCCGGACGTCAGCAGGTGAGGATTAGCATCGATGCAGCAGGCTGCAACCACATTGGAGCTGGTACGACTGGACGTATGGTTGTGGGCCGCGCGTTTCTTCAAGACGCGCGGCTTGGCCAAGGCGGCGATCGAGAACGGCAAGATCGACGTGGCGGGCCAACGCGCCAAGCCGGCGCGCCAGGTGCATGTGGGTGACGTGTTGCGGATCGTGCGCGGCGAAGAAACGTTCCAGGTGGAAGTGACGGCGCTGTCGGCCAAGCGTGGATCGGCCAGCGTTGCGGTGACTTTGTACCGGGAAGATGAAACGGCGCGTGCATTGCGCGAGCAGCAGCGTGCACAGCGCGCGGCCGAGCGCGCCGGCTACCACGCACCGGAGCACAAGCCGGACAAGCGTGCGCGGCGGTTGATACAGGCTTTGGGTGACCTGGACGCGTTGTAGTTCAGGTCAATCCAACAGAAACCGGACTCGAATACCCTACCTCCGTTCGTGGTTCGACAAGCTCACCACGAACAGGATTTTCGACAAGCTCACCACGAGCGGTATTTTCTACACGCCCACACGAACGGCATTTTCGTTTTTGGGGTGGAAAGAACTCATCGCTTACACAATAAAAAACGCCGGCATCGCAGCCGGCGTTTGGTTCAACCAGATCCAAGGGGGACTGCTCAGCGCTTGTTGCCGCCCAGCATGCCCATGCCGATCTTCAGGATGTCACCCAGGCCCATCTGGCCGTCGCCGTCCTGGTCAAGCACGGCACCCAGCAATCCGCCGCCCAGGCCACCCTGTTCCTGCGCAACCTGGCGCTCCTGGCCGAGTATCTGGCTGAGGCCGCTCGCATTGGTATTGCCTTGGCCCATGAAGCGCTGGGCCAGGAATGACAGCACGATCGGGGCGAGGATCTTCATCAGCATCGCGGCCTTGTCGCCACCCAGGCCCGTGGCCTGGCCCAGGCTGGCTTCCGCGCGCGGCTGCGAACCGCCGAAGATATGTCCCAGGATCGCCGCGCCATCGGTCTGCCGGCTGGGTGCCGCGCCACCGCCCAGTACCGCACCCAGCACGCTGCCCAGGTCCAGGCCGGCGTGGTCTTTCTGCAAGGCGCCGAACAGGGCTTCGGCACCCTGCGGCTCGGCCGTGTTCTTGCCCAGTGCACCCAGCAGCAGGGGCAGGGCGGCGCTGATGGCGCTCGCGGTCTGCATCTGGCCGGTGCCGAGCTGTTGCGACATCTGCTGCAGGGGCGCGCCCTGCAACTGCTGGAAAAGTTCTTCGGCGAGGCTGTTGCTACTCATGTATTCCGTCCTCCGGGACGCGTGGGTGAAGCGGAGCGCCATGCTAACGCCATTCGTGCCATGGCTCCTCTCACAATTGACCGCTGGTTGGCACCTGCAAATGCGAAAAAAAAGGGCGCCTTCCGGCGCCCCTTCCCTCCTTGCCTGATCACGTGGCACTGCGAATGCATCGCGTGCGATCAGGCAACGTCGAAGCGGTCCAGGTTCATCACCTTGGTCCATGCGGCAACGAAGTCGGCGACGAACTTCTGCTGCGCATCCGCGCTTGCATACACCTCGGACAAGGCGCGCAACACCGAGTTGGAACCAAACACCAGGTCCACCCGGCTGCCCGTCCACTTGGCGGCACCGGTCTTGCGGTCGCGGCCCTCGAAGGACTCGCGCGCTTCCGACGTCGGCGTCCACGCCGTGCCCATGTCCAGCAGGTTGACGAAGAAGTCGTTGCTCAAGGTGCCCGGTCGATCCGTAAACACGCCCTGCGCGCCGCCGCCTACGTTTGTGCCCAGCACGCGCAGGCCCCCGACCAGCACGGTCATTTCCGGCGCAGTCAGCGTGAGCAGCTGCGCGCGGTCCACCAGCATGGCTTCCGCAGGCACGCCATAGCGCGCCTTGGTGAAATTGCGGAAACCGTCGGCAATCGGCTCAAGCACCGTGAATGATTCCACGTCGGTCTGGTCCTGGCGTGCGTCGGCACGCCCGGGGGTGAACGGCACGCTGGCGTCGCTGCCAGCGGCCTTCGCCGCCTGCTCCACGCCCACGCCACCGGCCAGCACGATCAGGTCGGCCAACGAAATCTTCTTGCCGCCGGTTGCATCAAGATTGAACTCGGACTGGATGCGTTCCAGTGCCTTCAACACCTTGCCCAGTTGTGCGGGCTGGTTGACGGCCCAGTCCTTCTGCGGCGACAGGCGGATGCGCGCACCGTTGGCGCCACCGCGCTTGTCACTGCCGCGGAAGGTCGACGCCGACGCCCACGCGGTCGACACCAGCTCGGATACCGACAGCCCCGACGCCGCGATCTTCGCCTTCAGCGCCGCGATGTCGGCCGCGTCGACCAGTGCGTGCTCGATTGCGGGCAACGGGTCCTGCCAGACCAGTTCTTCCTTGGGTACTTCCGGGCCCAGGTAGCGTACGCGCGGACCCATGTCGCGATGGGTCAGCTTGAACCAGGCGCGGGCAAAGGCATCCGCGAACGACTGCGGGTTTTCAAGGAAGCGCTTGGAGATGGGCCCGTAGATCGGATCGAAGCGCAGCGACAGATCGGTGGTGAGCATTTTCGGGCGCTGCATTCTGGTCTTGTCGTGCGCGAACGGCACGTCTTCCGGCGCACCCTTGGCCACCCACTGGTGCGCGCCGGCGGGGGACTTTTCCAGCTCCCATTCGAAGCCGAACAGGTTTTCGAAGAACTTGTTGCTCCACAGCGTCGGCGTCTGCGTCCAGGTGACCTCGATGCCGGAGGTGATGGTGTCGCCGCCCTTGCCGCTGCCGAATTTGTTGTGCCAGCCGAAGCCCTGGGCCTCCAGTTCATCGGCTTCGGGTTCGGCGCCCACGTTGTCGGCCGGGCCGGCGCCGTGGGTCTTGCCGAAGGTGTGGCCGCCGGCGATGAGGGCGACGGTTTCTTCGTCATCCATGGCCATGCGTGCAAACGTATCGCGGATGTCTTTCGCGGCCAGCAGTGGATCGGGATTGCCGTCCGGGCCTTCCGGGTTCACGTAGATCAGGCCCATCTGCACGGCGGCCAGCGGATTCTCAAGGCGGCGCGAATGCACGTCGCCATCGGCCGTGTCGTCGGTGACCAGTACGGCGGCATCGCCCGCTTTTCCAACGCCCTCGGAACCATGCGCGTAGCGCACGTCGCCGGCCAGCCATTTTTCCTCGCGGCCCCAGTACACGTCCTGGTCGGGCTCCCATACGTCGGGACGGCCGCCACCAAAACCGAAGGTGCGGAAGCCCATGGTTTCCAGCGCCACGTTGCCGGCCAGGATCATCAGGTCCGCCCAGGAAATCTGCTGGCCGTATTTCTGCTTGATCGGCCACAGCAGGCGGCGCGCCTTGTCCAGGCTGACGTTGTCGGGCCAACTGTTGAGCGGGGCGAAGCGTTGCTGGCCGCGTCCGCCGCCGCCGCGCCCGTCCTGGATGCGGTAGGTGCCGGCGCTGTGCCAGGCCATGCGCACGAACAGCCCGCCGTAATGTCCGAAATCCGCCGGCCACCAGTCCTGCGAATCGGTCATCAGGTCGCGCAGGTCCTTTTTCAGCGAGTGGTAGTCGAGTGTCTTGAATGCCTCGGCATAGTCGAACGCAGCATCGAGCGGATTCGACTTCTCCGAATGCTGGTTCAACAGATCCAGCCGCAATTGCTTCGGCCACCAGTCGCGGTTGGTCGTGCCGCCGCCGGCGGTCTGGTGGAACGGGCACTTCGATTCAGTGGACATGGTTGGCTACCTTTGGCTGTCGTGGCTGAGAGTCTGGAAGGAATTCGAGTTTCGCTAACGGATGCTGCGAAGGTCTGTGCAACGTGAGTGGGTGCAGAAGTAACCGTATACGCGGTGCGGATGGCAGTTGCTTGACTAAGCAGTATGCACACCGCAGCAGTAGGCGAAAGAATCCGGTTCGGGTCCGCTTGGCGCGTGGAAGATGGCTCCGACCCCCTACGTAAGGTTTGGCAGGCCATAGAGTATGCAACGCAGGCGATCAGTAAAAATCGTTTATCGCGAATGATTTGATAGGGTTTTTCAATGGTGCGCCGCGCAACGAACGGGCGAATCCAGGAACACCACGCGTTGGGTCATTAACGGTCTGCCGTTGCGTGTCCTGGGAAAGCTCGGAACAAAACCATGAATCACGCTTTCAATCATGGAAACCAATTTTTGATGGCCTTTCAAAGAATCCAGTCGGTGGTGGACCTCCAAGAAGCCCCGTTTGTGATGAGCTCCCAATAAAACCGTTCGTGGTGAGCCTGTCGAACCACGCTCTTGCGATAGATCATCAGATCACATCAGCTCGAGCTTTCCGCGAAAAGCGTGGTTCGACAGGCTCACCACGAACGGGATTCTTTAGAGGCTCGCCACGAAGTGGATCCTCGACAGGCCCATAAAGAAGCGAAATTCCCCAGCGCCTGACCCCCACTTGCTCAGCAACTTTAGAGGACAGGAGTCGGTTACTCAGGTCTGCCCCTAAAGCAATGCCTTCAACCGATACAGCGCCTCAAGTGCCTGCTTCGGCGTCAGCTCGTCCGGATCCAGTGCCGCCAGTGCTTCCTGCGCGACCGAAGGTGCAGCCGCGAAAAGACCGAACTGTTGCGGCTGGTCCAGTGCCTGCGGTGCCATGTGCGCGGCCTGCGTCTCGCCGCCACGCTGTTCCAGCTCCGCCAACCGGCGTCGCGCCTGCTGCACGGTGGTCCTGGGCAGGCCGGCCAATGCGGCGACCTGCAAGCCGAAGCTGCGATCCGCCGGGCCATGCTTCACCGCATGCATGAACACCAGCGCGTCGCCGTGCTCCACTGCATCCAGGTGCACGTTGGCGATGCCGCTGCCGGGTTCGGCCAGTGCAGTGAGTTCGAAGTAATGCGTGGCGAACAAGGTGTAGCAGCGATTGGTGGCGGCGAGGTGACGCGCCACCGCATCGGCTAGCGCCAATCCGTCATAGGTTGAGGTGCCACGACCAATTTCATCCATCAACACCAGCGATTGCGGCGTGGCGTGGTGCAGGATGTAACTGGTTTCCGACATTTCCACCATGAAGGTGGATTGGCCGCGGGCCAGGTCGTCGCCTGCGCCGATGCGGGTAAGGATGCGGTCCACCGGTCCGATCACCGCGCGCGTGGCGGGCACGAAGCTGCCGATATGCGCCAGCAGCACGATCAGTGCGTTCTGGCGCATGTAGGTGCTCTTGCCGCCCATGTTGGGGCCGGTGATGACCAGCATGCGTGGTTCGTCAGGCTCACCATGCGCGGTGTTGCCGAGCACCAGGTCATTGGGCTCGAACGGTTCCTCGCGCACTGCTTCCACCACCGGATGGCGGCCGCGTTCGATGCGCAGACCGGCGTCGTCGCCCAGTTCGGGTTGCGCCCAGTCCAGCGCCTGCGCGCGTTCGCTGAAGCCGGCCAGCACATCCAGTTCGCTCAGGGCTGAAGCGCAGCGTTTCAGTGGCTCCAGACGCTCGCCCAGAGAATCCAGCAAAGCTTCATAGAGAAGTTTCTCGCGCGAGAGTGAACGCTCGCGCGCGGACAGCACTTTGTCCTCGAACGATTTCAGTTCTTCGGTGATGTAGCGCTCGGCATTGGCCAGCGTCTGCCGGCGCGTGTAATGCACGGGTGCACGTTCGGACAGCGCCTTGCTGATCTCGATGTAATAGCCGTGGACGCGGTTGTAGCCGACTTTCAGGGAATTGATGCCGCTGCTTGCGCGCTCGCGCGTTTCCAGGTCGACGAGGAACTGGTCGGCGTGCGTGCTGAGGCGGCGCAGTTCGTCCAGTTCCGCGTCATGGCCCGTTGCGATGACGCCGCCATCGCTCAGCTTCATTGGCGGCTGTTCGGCAACCGCATTCGCAAGCAGTGCTGCGGTGTCAGCGTGTTCGCCGAGTTCAGCAGCCAATGCGGACAGGCGCGGCGAATCCAGTGGCGCGAGGGTTTCGCGGATCGCCGGCAGCAGGGCCAATCCGTCGCGCAGGGTGGAAAGGTCGCGCGGGCGCGCCGAACGCAAGGCCACGCGGGTCAGGATGCGTTCGAGGTCACCGAGTGCGCGGAAGCGTTCGCGCAGAGTGTCATCCGCGCCGCTTTGCATCAGCGTCGCCACGGCCTGGTGGCGTTCGCCCAGCACATGGCGATTGCGCAGCGGCCGATGCAGCCAGCGGCGCAGCAAGCGTCCGCCCATGGGGCTGATGGTGGAATCCAGCACGCCGAGCAGGGTGTGGCGGGTGTCGCCGTCCACGCGCGTATCCAGTTCCAGGTGCCGGCGCGTGGCGGCGTTCATGGCGATGGCATCGGAGGCGGACTCGAACGCGATCGCGGTGAGGTGCGGCAGTCGCTGCTTCTGGGTTTCTTCCACATAGCCGAGCAGGGCGCCCGCGGCGGCCGTCGCCAGTGGCTTGTCCTCGATGCCGAAGCCGCCCAGGTCGTGCAGGCCGAAGAAGCGCAGCAACTGGCGACGGCCGCTGTCGGCGTCGAACAGCCACGGCGCACGTCGGCGCATGCCGGTGCGTGCCTGCAGGAAGGCGGGCAGGCCTTCTTCATCGGGAATCAGCAGTTCGGCCGGTTCCAGCCGCGACAGCTCGGCTTCCAAGGCGTCGGCGTTTTCCACTTCGTTGACCAGGAAGCGACCGCCGGCCAGGTCAGCCCAGGCCAAGCCGTAACCGACCTTGCCGCGCGATACCGCCATCAACAGGGTGTCGCGACGCTCGTTCAACAGTGCTTCGTCGGTCACCGTGCCGGGGGTAACGACGCGCACCACCTTGCGTTCCACCAGGCCCTTGGCCAGGGCCGGGTCGCCGATCTGTTCGCAGATCGCCACCGATTCGCCCAGCGCCACCAGCCGCGCCAGGTAGCCCTCGTAGGCATGCACCGGCACGCCGGCCATGGGGATGGGAGCGCCGGCCGAGCTGCCGCGCTGGGTCAGGGTGATGTCCAGCAGGCGCGCCGCCTTGCGCGCATCGTCGTAGAACAGTTCGTAGAAATCCCCCATGCGGAAGAACAGCAGCAAGTCCGGATACTCCGCCTTGGCGGCGAAGAACTGCTTCATTAGTGGCGTGTGCTCGACCGGGGCCTTATCGCTACTGGGCTTCAAGACAGTAATCCATTTCAATCAACAAGATAAGGTTTTTCCTGGTCGGGCGGTGGAGACGAGTATGGACAACAATCACCAAGTAAAACTATGACGGTGTAGCGCCGAGGTGCCGCGCTACAGTATTGTCACTCCAACTAGGCAATTGGCGGAGCTACAGCATGGAAAACAAGGCGTCCCGCAAGGTGTCCCTCACCTCCACCATTGTCAAGGAGCGCTTGATGTTGATTTCCACGGAAAACTGACCCAGGGTTTCCATCCAATATTGAGCCACCCGATTTAGGGTTGAGCTTAGCGCATGGGTTAGCGTTTCATTCGGCCGGTCTCCTTCTCGATGTTG
>Ga0075163_10006023_pt1 | contig 16087 bp, 11 predicted proteins | sample JI1023141ADNA_FD_71478 | JGI IMG/M metagenome (GOLD analysis project Ga0075163, IMG submission 71478) | Wastewater effluent complex algal communities from Wisconsin, to seasonally profile nutrient transformation and Carbon sequestration -... | ecosystem: Engineered > WWTP > Effluent > Algae...
CCGGAAAAGAGGGTATCTATCCCGGAAACCGGGGATAAATCAAAATTTCAATGTAATTTTTCCGAGCGTCACCAACTTCATAAGGTGGACAAAAGGTGATACAAGCGCATTTGCTTTTATAAGATATCAGACCAGTTAATCTATTTTATTGCTGTCACTTCCTGTGACCTGATGTAAAAACAAATCAGTATTTTTGTTTTTTAAAAACCCTTTCTCAAATCATGAAACGTTCCCTTGTTTTTTCACTTGTCCTTGGCTGCCTGCCCGGCATTTCCAATGCTCAGTCAAATCCGTTTTTGTGCCCTGCCGACACGCTCCAAAATATCCAGTGGGAAGCCGTGGATGGTCCGCCTGCCAAAGCCACCGCTTTCGGCCAAAGCGGCGACCGGGTTTTTGCCGCCACAGATGCCGGATTGTTCTACTCGGACGACACCGGAGCCTCCTGGCAGATACAGCCCTCGACGCGGGGTATGAAAATCGAACGCCTGTATGCCCATGACTCGTTGGTGCTTTTTCAATACCAGAAAACGTTGTCCATCGGCCCCTACTCAACTCCTGCCGTCCAACAACTGATCATCTACCGTTCATTTGACCGGGGAAATACGTTTCAGGTGGTCTATTCACTGGACGGGGACGGAGAATACTTTTTTTCGCTCATCTACCCTTACGTCAGCACGCCCTTCAAGGATCTTGGAGGAGGTTTTTTATACTTTGAGCACGGGCTACCCTACCTGGGATACGGTGCGGCCGATCCCTACGAAAACACCCGATACTACACATACAATTACGGAAAAAACTGGAACTCCGTCTCGCTCACACACGTCGGACTGAGCCTTCCACCTTTCAAAATAACCCAGAAATTATCCTTCTGCAACGACACCCTGCTGGGGGTACAAGCCGCTGCCGACACCAACGGCAATTCCGGGTTTCAACTCAATCTTTATCCGCACGGCCAGTTTGCCGGCGACCCGGTCACGGACACCCTTTTCACTCAACTGCCTTTGTATCATTTCATTTATTACCGGGGGGATGTGTATGCTTTCGTGTTCGCCAGTTCCAGCCAACTCCTGTTGCAGCGCTATTCGGGTGTTTTGAACATGGATTTTCCGGCTTCAACAAGTGCCGATACGCTGCTTTTTACCGCTGAAAACAATACACTTCCTTCCAGTATCTGGTCTACCGACACTGTGCTGTGGTTCAGATTCGGCAACGGAAACATATACACTTCGTCAGTTCAACACCCGAAAAACCTCAGTTTTCGCTACAAAGACATTGCCTCCGCCTTCACCACCTTTGCGGACCTGCCTTCGGGCCAGTATCGCTGCGACAGCCGGAACCGGACTTACAGATCCACCAATAAGGGCACTACCTGGGCAGCCGCCTACTCCGGCCTCACAACCGGTGCCTGGTTCCTGACCGACCCTTGCGAAAGGCCCGTTGTCACACCCAAAAAAGTCGCCGGGCCCGAACCGCCTTTATGCTACGCGCTGGAGCCGGACGGGTCGTGGGCGTATGTGGATTCTACCCTGGAGCAAAACATGATATGGACCGCAGGCAAAGCATTCGGCGAATACTATTTCAGCAACCAAAGCAAAATTTACAAATCCCCGGAATGTAGCCCCGAGCCAGCCTGGGAAAAGTCGGCCCTTTCGTCCAATAATTGTTGTGATGTGGTGGTGCAGTCGGGCAACAGAGCCTATGCCTATCCCGTCAATTGCCTCGGCTGCAAGGTGTGGGTATCCGATGACGGCGATGACTGGCAGGAATCGGGTTTTTATTCGGCAGGCAGGTTGTATTTTTCCGGTGATACACTCATTTTCCTGAACAAAACCCAATTGCGGTTTTCTACCGATCAGGGCGCCAACTGGGAAACACGCTTTTTCCCCGACAATTTTGATTTTTCGTGGATCGCGCTGGAACACCGCCGTGTGGTTGGTTTGGAGGACAAAGGCACTGGCTTGCAGTGGTTAGTTTGCGCCGATTTCACCCAATCCGGCGATACGGCTGCCTGGCATGGCAGGTGCCCACTGGAAAAACCCCAGCACGCCTATGCCACATTCGGCGACGCGGTGGAGGAAGCGAAACTCGCCGATTACTCCGGTGGCGTCCTTTTTCTGCACGCTCTGGAAGGAGTGTATATCAGCGGCGACGCTTCGGAAACCTGGCACCGGCTGCCCGATCTGCCGTTTAAAAATGTGTACCAAATTCCGCATTACCAGTTTGGTACCATTCAGACAGATACCGTGGAGGGCGGCAACGGCTACAAGATCATCGGTAATTACCTGTATGCTTTTACCGACCATTTCGGCGTGTGGCGCTCGGACTGGCAATCGATACTCGATCAGTTGCCCGCCGACGGTGTGCTGAGCGCCCATCAACCGACGGAAGTGAAAAACATGTCGATCGTCCCCAATCCAACATCCGGCTTTACCCGCATCGAACTGCCGCAGGGCGTTGCAGGCGGCACGTTCCGGATATTCGACCCGGTACTTCGGCTGGTGAGCGGCCGGTCATTTCAGGGCAACGGTTTTGACCTGGTAGTGAACGACTTACCTGCGGGTGTTTACTTTTTAAGTGTCCGAACCGAAAATGGTGAAGTATTCAGCGGACGGTTGGTGAAGGCCGGGGAATAGGCGGGCGTTTTACATGTCTGTTGTCGCTGGCAGCAGGCAGATACTGCCAGTGTGTTAAGGTGTCCTTGCCAGGCGAAATCCCGTGATGTAAAGCCGGCTATCGGGCTGGTCGTGACTCCGGCTCGACACGCGGCTGGAGTAGGCATTGTAGTACCACGAACCGCCGCGCGTGACATGGCCTACAGCCGGCTTGGTATTGTGCGGATTGGAGACAGGACTCTTTTGTTGATAATACAATCCGTCAAACCAATCGGAACACCATTCGTCCACATTGCCGCTCATGTCGTGCAGTCCCAGTGCATTGGGAGTATTAAGGCTTCCAACAGGTACGGTTTTGCGGCGGCTCAGGCCGACAACGGAATAATCGTTTTGCATTTCAGCACTGGCGTCGAAATTGATTTCTTTCGGGTCTGCGATGTTTTTACCGTTGCCAAACAACACGGCCTGGCCACCACCCCGGGCGGCATATTCCCATTCCGCTTCCGTGGGCAAACGGTAGGTTCTGCCCGTTTTGGCGTTTAGTTTCCGAATAAACTCCTGCACATCGTTCCAGGAGACGGATTCGACCGGACATTCATCACAGTTTTTAAAATGCGAGGGGTTTGTCCCCATGATCTCGGTCCACTGCCGTTGTGTCACCTCATATTTGCCGATATAAAAATCGTCGACCGTTACCTCGTGTGCCGGTTTCTCGGAGCTGTCGCCTTTTTGCTGCTCGCCGGTGTTACCCATCATAAAGGTGCCGCCGCGTACAAAAACGAGTCCATCGTCGGGCAGATTCCTGTCATCCTGTATGGGTTGCCGCTTCAGCGCGGCTGCAATTCTGGCGTCCAGTTCGGCGCAATACAATCCATCCGGACAGTATGCGGTTTTGTAGCCTTCGAAAGCAGCAGCCGTGCCCTTTTCCAAAGCGGCTTGCCAAATCTCCTCCTCCCGAATACCGGAAATGGCACGTTGAGCCTGTTCGCGGAAGCGACCGGTTTCCCAGTAATCGAGGTAACGCCGATAAGACTCTGTGGTGTTTTGGACGCGCGCCTGGTCCCAGTCGCTTTGCTCCTCATCGACGGGCGGCGCCGAAGCGCCGCTGTTGCACCCGCCTTTGGGAGCGAAAACAAATCCGCCGCCAAGGTCGCCGTCGAAACGGCCATATTTGAAAGCCGGACGGGCTTCCCGAAGTACGCTGACCAATTCTTTCAGACTTAAAATGCCATCATTGCTGGTGAATTGGCCATCAAGCGCGCTGCGCATTTTTAGCGCCAGTGCCGATGCTGTCGCCGCCCGTTCTTTGCTGCCGGTGGTGATGTAATATCGGGTTTTGAGGGCCAATTCCTTTTTCTGGTTGTAGCGGCAATCGGGCACAGACGGGTATTCCGGGCCTACCGGAGCATTTTTCCCTCCGGGGAAAGTAGCGGAGTAGCAAGCGTCGAGTATCAACAGTATGTGTTCGCAAGGAATCTGAGTCACAAGGGTGCGCAACTCGTTATGTGACAGCCAGGTATCATAGGAAGGGTCGTTTGTTCTGGCGTTTGCCGGGCAGAGGAAACCCGCATCGCTACCTTCTTCGCAACGCCCGTGCATGGAAAAATACAACAGCAACTGGTCGTCGGGGCCGTAACTGCGACCGGCAAGTTTGGCCAGTTTGTTTTTGATTTCCTGTTTGTTTTTATTGACCAGAACGGTGGTATCAAACCCGTTTCGGGTATGCAGATCAGCGGCCAGGCCGGTGGATTCCGACAGGGTGTTGGGCAGTGGCAGCCAGCCATCCGGATAAGTAGTGACAGGAAAAAATACAGCGTGATCCCTGCGTGATTGGGCAGACAGGAGGGCCGCAGCAAACAAGAGCGGCAAAAGAAGGCGTATTTGCATTAAAAGTTGATTCTGTTTATGATAATGCATTGGTTCTCTCAGTTGATTTTGTTGATCGCCATCGGGCTTCGGCTATTTGTATCTAAATCTTTCGGGCGCAGCCCGAGCGATGGGACACACAAGGCGGGAGCGGGAATAGGATGGATGATATGGAGTGAGGCGAATTTTCCCCGGACTGAGGCTTGCAAAGATTCTGGAGGTGGGGCACAGTTATTTGCGCCCCTTTTATAAGGAGATTCATTCACCTCCATCGATATGAAAAAAATACTTTTTTCCATTTTCGCGCTTTGCGCCGGATTTTTTGCCCAGGCACAGCAACAATCTTTGGGTCCTTCTGCCGGTTTCAATTACGCCTGGCTGTCGAACCGCGATAATACTACCGGAAGGCCTTCCTTCAACATTGGCCTGACCTACACCTACAGCATCATCGAAAACGGTGGCCTGGGTATCGACCTCCGCTATTCTGAGGAAGGTACCAGGCAGGAATTAAACGGCGTTGACCTGACCACAAAACTCAATTATGTGAGAGTCCCGGTCAAATTTATTTATTTCTTCGGTCAACTCGAAAATGACTTCAGGCCGAAAATATTCGCAGGCCCTACATTCGGAATGCTGGTCGGTGGAAAATCGGAAATTCAAGGTGAATTGGGCACAATCGAAGTTGATTCAAAGGATTATTTTGAAAACCTCGACATTGGCCTGAATGCCGGTGTGGGGTTCAACTACCGCATTGTAGAGTCGACCTGGTTCAATTTTGGAGTTGCCTATACGCATGGTTTTACCAATGTTGTAAAAAGTGGCCCCGAATCATTCAACCGGAACATTAACGTCAACCTGGGTATCGCCTGGGGATTCTGAAAATCCCGACTTGTCTGCTCACGCACAAGTGCCCGCTTCGCACGGTCCATTCACGCGTTTTTCCCCAACCTAATAATCATCCAGCAATGCGTTGCCTGCCCGAAATTTACGGCAACCAGAACGGATTGGCGGTTGAGTATGTCAAATTTATTCGGGTAAAAACCACCGATGGAACAGGCGAGGCGGGCGCCTCGGTGCGAGCGCGGGGAGCATTGACGCTAACCTGTTCCAATAAAAATCATTTCCAAACTCACTTCAAAACAAGGTCCCTTCTTTCCTCGGCGGCACCGCCCCGATGTGCTTGTAAGCCTTCTCTGTAGCCAGGCGTCCACGCGGCGTGCGCTGTATGTATCCTTCCATGATGAGGAACGGCTCGTGCACTTCTTCGATGGTGCCCGACTCCTCTCCTACCGCCGTGGCGATGGTGGTGAGGCCAACCGGTCCACCCTTGAACTTGTGGATGATGGTCGTCAGGATGCGGATGTCCATTTCATCGAGCCCGGCTTCGTCCACGTCGAGGGCCGACAGGCCGTACCGCGCGATTTCCTGGTTCACTGAGCCGTCGCCCTTGATCTGGGCGAAGTCGCGGATGCGGCGCAGCAGAGCGTTGGCGATGCGGGGCGTACCGCGACTGCGGCGTGCGATTTCGTGTGCGCCTTCCGGCACAATGGGAATATCGAGGATGGCGGCCGAGCGGTTGAGGATGCGCTCGAGTGTGGCGACGTCGTAGTAGTCTAGGTGGCAGTTGATGCCGAAGCGGGCGCGGAGCGGCGCTGTGAGCAGGCCCATGCGTGTGGTGGCGCCAATGAGCGTAAAGGGGTTGAGCGTAATCTGTATGCTGCGGGCGTTGGGTCCCGAATCGATCATGATGTCGATGCGGTAGTCCTCCATCGCCGAGTACAGGTATTCTTCGATGACCGTATTGAGGCGGTGAATCTCGTCAATGAAAAGTACGTCGCCGGGCTCGAGGTTGGTGAGCAAGCCGGCCAGGTCGCCGGGTTTTTCGAGCACGGGGCCGCTGCTCATTTTGAGCGAGGCGCCGAGTTCGTTGGCGACTATATGCGAGAGGGTCGTTTTGCCCAGGCCCGGCGGGCCGTGCAACAACAGGTGGTCGAGCGCTTCGCCGCGCTGTTTGGCAGCCTGTATGAACACTTGCAGGTTGTCCACAATCTTTTGCTGGCCGCTGAATTCATCCAGCAGCTTCGGGCGCAAAGCTTTCTCTACAAGTTTCTCTTCGCCGTTCGCGGGTTCGTTTGCAAGTGTCTTGGACAAGGGATGTTGAGTTGTTGAAGGAGTTGCTTTTGTCATTCTGACGGAAGCCGTCCGCTCTACGGGGTTGAAGTGGTTGGGCGGTGCAAAATTGAAATTTTTTGTTTTGAAATCAAAATTATTTTTAACCGGCTTGGCGGGAAATCCGATTGGTTGCGACAGAAAAACCTGGATGCTGGTCGGGCTTGTATGAAATCCTACCTTTGCGGCCTATGGAAATTGTGTACACAGAGAATTTTCAGCCTGATTTGTCCATTTGGGGGCTGCGGATCGGCGAGCCGGTGATTACGCTCACTTCGGTATTGGTCGCGTTTTTTTGCTTTTATGCCTGGGTGCGCCTTGGAAAAATCGCCCACGCCGGCGATGCGCACCGATTGTCCCGCGTTTTTTTTATGTTGTTGGGGTTCTCCACCCTGATCGGCGGCATTGTCGGTCACGCTTTTATGCACCAACTGCCGCAGGTGTTCAAAACGCCGGGCTGGGTGCTGGGCATGATTGCTGTTTCGGCGTTTGAGCAGGTCTCTATCCTGCGGGCGCGTTCTTTCCTGAAACCCCGGTGGATTCGATTGCTCAACTGGATCAACGTCGCAGAACTCGCAGCCGCCCTCTCCATTGTTTTTGTCACCCTGTGGTTTCCGGCCGTGGAAATGCACTCCGCATTCGGACTGCTGCTGGTGGTGCTGCCGCTGGAAACCCGGATGTATTTCAAAAACAAATCTGTCGTGAGTGGATACACGCTTGCGGGTATCGGGTTTCTGGTGGCCAGTGTCAGCATCCATATTCTTAAAATTTCAGCCGGCATCTGGTTTTGTTTTTTCGACATCGCCCACCTGCTGATGTGCGCTGCGATCTGGATGTTCATGCAGGGAGCCGAACGAATTTCGATAGAGGACTTACGACAAAGCCCGGAATGACGTTTATGATAGTATGGTCGAAACGACATTAAAACCCAACACTGCATTTACCCGCCTTTTATCTTTGCAATCATGTTAAAAAACTGGTTTTTTCTCCCCGCAATCCTGTTGTTCGCCTCCGAACTCGCCGCGCAACATCCCAATGTGCTCATCGGAACCAACAATGCCCCCAACGAACCTTCCATTTGTATCAATCCGAAAAACACCAATGAACTGGTGGCAGGCGCCAACATTGACAACCTCTACTACTCGCACGACGGCGGCGCTTCCTGGACGCAGGCCTCTGTATCCTGCCCCTGGGGTATCTGGGGCGACCCGGTGATCGGGGTGGACACCGCCGGCGATTTCTATTTCCTTCATTTGTCCAATCCGCCCGTCGGCAGCTGGATCGACCGGATCATCATTCAAAAAAGCACCAACGCCGGAGTCAACTGGTCCGCAGGCGCCTACACGGGGCTGAACGGCACCAAGGCCCAGGACAAGCACTGGATTGCTGTTGATCCTCAATCCAATGCGTTGTATGTTACCTGGACTCAATTCGACCAATACGGCTCCGGAAGCCCGACGGACAGTTCCATCATACTTTTTTCCAAAAGCACCGACGGCGGCCTCAACTGGACCACTGCCAAACGCATCAATCAACTCTCGGGCGACTGCATCGACAGCGACTTGACCGCTGAAGGTGCCGTGCCGTGTGTGGGTCCCAACGGCGAGGTATTTGTAGCCTGGTCCAACCGCAACAAAATATGGTTTGACCGCTCCACCGACGGCGGCCAAACCTGGCTGAATTCGGATATTTTTGTGAGCGACCAGCCCGGCGGCTGGGATTTTGCCATTCCGGGCATTTACAGGGCCAACGGCCTGCCCGTCACTACCTGCGACCTGAGCGGCGGACCCAACCACGGCACGATCTACATCAACTGGAGCGACCAGCGCAATGGCGCCGACGACACCGATGTGTGGCTTTCCAAAAGCACCGACGGCGGCTTTACCTGGAGTGCGCCGGTGCGGGTAAACAACGACAATACCACCCGACAGCAGTTTTTTACCTGGATGACCATCGACCAGGCCACCGGCTACCTGTGGTTTGTGTTTTACGACCGCCGCAACTACAACGACATGCGCACCGACGTATTCATGGCAGTTTCAAAAGACGGCGGTGCAACTTTCCAGAATTTCAAGGTAAGTGAAAGCCCGTTTGTGCCGAACGAAAGCATATTTTTCGGTGATTACACCAATGTAACCGCCTACAACGATGTGGTGCGCCCAATCTGGACCCGGCTGGAAGGCACAGACCTGTCCGTCTGGACATCTTTGGTGGCTCCCGACCTCGTGACGGCAGCGCCCTGGCAGCCTGCCAACCCGCTGCTTTCTTTGGATGCCCCCTACCCCAACCCGTTTTCCGATGATGCGGCCGTTTCCTTCAAATTGCACGGCAGGACTTTGGTGAATCTGGCGCTGTACGACTTACAAGGCAAAAAGGTGGCAACCCTCATCAATGATCGCTGGCTGGATTACGGAAAACACATCGAAAAGATCGATTCGGACAAACTGCTGCTGACACCGGGAGTGTACGTCGCCATTCTCACGGCCGACGGCCATGTCATGAAGCAAAAAATGCTGAAAATGTAATTCGGCAAGGCTTCGACCTACAATTTCCTGAAGTGAATGCCCAGAGGGTGCGGCTCCTGCATGATGCTGATAATGGCCTGAAAAACAGCCTCGTCGCGCTCAAAATTGGCGCCGCCCAGTTCCAGAATGACGACCGGGCTTTCCGTTTCCGTTTTCAGATATTCGAGGTAGGCATTCTGGATGTCTTCGAGGTAGGCCGGACTGATGTTACGCTCGATGTCGCGGCCGCGTTTGTGGATTTGGCGCAGCAAAATTTCCACCGGGCGGTGGAGGTAAATCAGCAGGTCCGGCTTGGGGAATGTCACATTCAGCACCTTGAACAACTGTTGGAACAGTCGAAATTCTTCTTCCCCGAGGTTGTTTTTTGCAAAAAGCAGGGTTTTTACAAAAAAATAGTCTGCCACGGTAAACGTGCGAAACAGGTCGGGCTGTGCAAAATGCTCCTGCAACTGTTTGTGTCGTTCGGTCATAAAAAACAACTCAACCGGGAATGCATAGCGCTCCGGCTGGAGGTAAAAAAACGGCAGGAAAGGATTGTCGGTGAATTGCTCCAGCACCAGCCGGCAATCAAATTGGGCGGTCAGGCGGTGGCAAAGCGTCGTTTTTCCCGCGCCGATATTGCCTTCAATGGCAATGAAGTTATAGGGGAAAACGGGTTTCAAGGGTTGAAAGGTTGAAGGGTTACGGGGTTGAAGGGTTGAAGGTTGAAAAGGTTGAAGGGTTGAAAAGGTTGAAGGGTTGGAAGGTTAAAGGTTGAAGGAGTGCAGGGTTGAAGGGTTGGGTGGGGTATGCGGAGGCAGAAATGGATTGGAAGATATGGATTCATGGCATTTTTTTGCAACTGATGGGTGAGCCGCAGCGCAGCGAATTATTTGTAACGTTTCAGCCGATAAGAGTTATTTTGGAATAAGGCGTCCGGGCCTCAAAAGTAGATTTCACGTTCGAGTCTCCCAAATTCGTTCGATTTTTTAGGGCACCCCTGTAACCTTTTCAACCGTCAACCTTTTCAACCTTCAACCTTCAACCTTCAACCCTTCCTAATCCAACATCACCACCACCGATTCGTCGGTACAGTCCATGTAGAGTTCATCGATTTGTTTTTTCAGGAGCGGGTGCTCCATATCGGCCGCGATTTCGAGGAGCGGGACGAGTACAAAGGCGCGTTTGTGGAGTTCCGGATGCGGGATTTCCAGGCCTTTGTCGCGGACGACGCGTTTTCCGTAAAAAAGAATGTCGATGTCGATGGTGCGCGGGCCCCATTTGTCCTGATCGCGGCGGCGTTCGCGGCCCAGTTCGCGTTCGATCTTGCTGATTTTTTCGAGAAGACCGCGCGGATCGAGCGTGGTATTGACCATGAGCACCTGGTTCAGGAAACGGTCCTGATCGGGATTCCCCCAGGGCTGTGTTTCGTAAACATGGCTTTTTTTGGCCACTTTCCCGATGTTTTTAATGATCATTTCGGTTGCCGCACGAATCTGGGCGGCACGATCTCCCATATTGCTCCCCAATCCGAGGAAGACGTTGATGTATTTTTTGACGTAATCTGGCTGCATAGTCCGGTCGTTTTTCGGCGCAAAGATGCACAAAATTCTTAGAGGGTGTGAGAGGGTGTGAGAGGAGGTGAGAGGGGCAATGGTCACAGGTTTCCCGGCTGCTGTCTGGATCAACAATGCCAGTCCATACGGGAAAGAGGCCAGGCCAGCCTCTGGCGTCACACCCCTCGCGCCCTCTCACACCCCTCACGTCTCTCACACCTCTCACACCCCTCACGTCTCTCACACCTCTCACACCCCTCACGTCTCTCACACACCTCTCTCACTTTTTCCTACCTTTGCGCCGCATTATTTCGAATAACTTAAAAACGCTTACAACATGAAAAATTTGTTTGTTTTATCCGTGATGACCGTATTGATGCTGGCTGTTGCCTGTGGTGGGGTCGACAAAGAACTGCTGGGAAAATTGCAGGCCGACCTGACCCAATTGGAAGGGCTGGCGCCTGCCTATGAAGCAATGGGTGTGAACATCAACAACCTGACGACTCAACTCAATGCTGTACCGGAGGGCATGAAAACGGAAACCAATCCTGAATACCAAAACATGCTGCGCCTCAACAACACCATGACGCAGAAATACCAGGCAACCATAGCCGAACAAAGCGACCTGACCAATAAATACAGAACGCTGATCGGTGATTATACCGCCGGTAAAATCAAAACCGAAGATGCACTGAAAGAATACGAAACCCTGGGTGCAGGCGTCAAGGGATTGGTAGAATTGCTGGATCGCATGAACAAGAAAATTGACAATATCCAGGCAGAATACGCCAAAATGTCGGCAAATATGAACGCCGCAGCAGAGAAAGCGGCAGGTAAGTAAGATTGTAGTCCGTGGTAAGGGTGTCAAAAGGTTGATAAAGTTGATAAGATTTATAAAAGTTGATATTATGCCGGGAAAGGGGGCATAACCCTGCCCTTTTCGGATCAAAATATCAACCTGATAAACTTTTGTAAACCCGCATCGACCTTTTGAAACACCCTTCACTTATTTGTCGCTCAACCAATGGCGCAGCAGGTTCGCCGTCACCACATCATCGGTGGCAAAACGCATCGAGTCCAGGTGGGTTTTGCCGGGAAGTGTGTGGAGCAATTTCGGACCTGTGTATCGCTTGAAGAAAGATTCCGAGCAGGCATAGGGCACAATGGCATCCGTCCGGCTGTGGAGTAACAGCGCCGGAATTTTTTCATCGGCCCTCAGATAATTGACCGGATTGGCCGTTTTAAATGCTGCGCTGCCGGGTTTGCCACCGGCGTATTGATTCACCGCCCGGAAGTAGGGCATTTGGTCAAGATCAAGCGGCCCGGCAAACGAAATAAATCCGGAAAAAAGGTCCTGGCTGTGACCGGCATCCTCCAGTGTTGCCCGGTCGTACACGAGGTGAGCGGCGAGCGTCCCGCCGGCAGAAATGCCACCAACCAGTAATTTTTTATCGCCGGCATTTCGCGCGCTCAGCAACTCCAACGTTTTCAGGAGTGCCAGCGTCAGGTCTTCGCGCATGTGCTTGTGCCAGGCAAAAGGCGCCAGCCGGTAAGCCGGCATCACCACCGGAAAGCCTTCCCGCAGAAAGAATTCAGCCATTGTAGGATGCAATCCGGGCCAGCCCACACGCCAGCCGCCGCCATGCCACAAGACGACCACGCTGTTTTTTTCCGGCAGCCCCCGGGGAGGCAGCCACATGACAAGGTATTGACGCCATCCCGGACCAAACCGGTGTTTTTCGGGTCGCGCCAACGGCCTTGAAGCCCTCAGGTGATGTACGATCTGGTAAGGTATTTCCGCCAGTTGTCCGGCCAGTGCGAGCGTGTATGGATTTCTTCTGGACATATTTTTGCAGATAATTTGTCAAAGTCCGGTTCATTCCGGCATTGATGGAACATGCAACTTTAACAACAGGCAGCGAAAACCTTTTCGCCGGAATCCGGTATTTTGCCTTTTTTTGCCGGTAAAACAAAAACCGATACCATGACACGAATCCTGCTGCTGTTTTCCATGCTCTCCGTGCTGTCTCTTCAGGCGCAGCAATCAGCACCGGCCACCCCGACCCGGTCTGCATCCGATTCACGAACATCAGACCCTCCAGGAACATCCAACGTCGTTCCGGATCCACGCCTGTACGATGCATTCGACAGTACCTACCTCGAATCGTTGCGCCGCGACAATCCGGTTTTGCTGCAACGCTGGAATTTTTACCTCGACAACGCCTACGTCATCACCGAGTTTCCAGCACAGAAAGGTGATGTTTCGCAATTCCCGGCGGTTCAAATTTCGGACATTTCCAGCATCCATATTCTGGTGCTCGAAAAAAATCAACACCTGACACACGACTGGCATAAACCGGTGTTCTACCGCATCAACAACACCAGAAAAGTGCTTATGTATTATCCGGGCAAGGAATTCAACCGGAAATTCCGCGAATGGCTGTCGAAAGACCGGTAAATCTCAGTCTCCAACCCCGCAATTGGACAAATTGAATACATCTAATTCTTAAAAATTGATTATCTGTTTGATTGTTCCGCAACAAATGGATTCCCGCCTCCAAACAATGACAAAATACATAATCCTCGGCCTCCTGCTCATGCCCGCTGTGCCTGCCTTTAGCCAGGCCTACCTGATGAACGGCAATCCCATCAATGATTGCAGTGGCACTTTTTATGACAGTGGCGGTGGGGCCGGCAACTACGGCAACAATCAGAACCTCACCACCACCATCTGCTCCGACGGTACGACCGGGACACACATACAAATCAATTTTTCCGGGGTGGATCTGGCCCCGGGCGATGAAATCTGCTTTTACGACGGCACTACCCTGGCCGCTCCGTTGCTTTCCTGCTCCGGTGATTATCAACCAGGCTCTCCGTTTATCATCCAGGCAACTGCCGCCAACTCCAGCGGATGCCTGACGGTCTCCTTCAACTCCGATGGAAGCGGCACGGCTACGGGCTGGGCGGCGGTCATTTCCTGCGTCCCTTCCTGCCAAACCGTTTTGGCTGACCTGGTATCCACCAACCCTGCTGCGGTGCCCGCCGATACGGGCTGGATAGATATTTGTCCCGGTGAAAGGGTGTTTTTTAGTGGCGTTGGTGTTTACCCCCAAAACGGCTTCAGTTATCCGCAATCCGACCTGACTACCGTGTTTGAATGGAATTTTGGCGACGGCGACATTTCCTACGGCCCCAATACTTCACACCGATACGACGAACCGGGCGGGTATTACGTCCAACTTTTCCTGGTGGATGCCCAGGGTTGCAAAAGCACCAACCTCATCAGTCAGCGGGTGCGCGTTGCACCCCGTCCCTCTTTTCATCTTCCCGGAGTTGTGCCGGCTATTTGTGCAGGTGATACCATTCACCTGAGCGCGGGGCTGGATTCGGCAGCCACGGACAAAACCTTGCAGGTACTGCCGCACGAATCGGCATTTGCGGTGGAAGGCAGCCGCTCCGACTCCCTGCCCCTGCCCGACGGCACCGGCATTCCTTACGAAACCACCATTTATTTTACCGAATTTTCACCAGGCCAGGTGCTCATTGATCCCAACGACCTCGAAAACATCTGTGTGAACATGGAACATTCCTGGGCGCGCGATATCGAGATCAGCCTGACTTGCCCGAACGGGCAAAGCATCATTTTGCACAATTTCGGCGGGCAAACGGGGTCGCAGGTCTACCTGGGCATCCCGAACGACAATGACCTGTTCAACCCCATTCCCGGCAGCGGATTCGATTACTGCTGGACACCGAGCGCCCCGAATCAGACCTGGCTTCAATACGCCAACGCCAATTTGCCGTTCGGCGGCACCCTGCCTTCAGGCAATTACACGCCCTTTGAGCCTTTTTCCGATCTCATCGGGTGTCCGCTCAATGGGGAGTGGACCATCACGGTAACGGACCTTTGGCCCATCGACAACGGATTTATCTTTTCCTGGGGCATCAAATTTGACGATGCGCTGTATCCCAACATAGAATCGTTCACCCCGCAGTTTACCTCCTGGAGCTGGAACAACCACCCTTCCATTTTTTATTCATCTTCAGATTCCATTTCGGCATCGCCGCAAAACGGCGGCACCGCGGGTTATGTGTTCACCGTCAATGATAATTTTGGGTGTACCTGGGATACGTTGATTACCCTGCCTGTGCTTCCATTTACCCATCCGAACTGTCACAGCTGCGCAGGCAACTATACGCCACTGAGCGACACCTCTGTTTGTGTGGGTCAACAGGTTGCCCTCAATGCCGTCTCGCTCAGCCAGGATACCTTTGAAGTGCGGTTTGAAGCCTATCCGGATTACAAAATCGGTAATGCCAACCACCCGCACCCCACTCCTTTTTCCTCAGCCATCGCCGTCAACAGCCTGGGATACAATACTCTGACAAATCCACTGACCCAGATTGCCTCCATCTGTGTAGACATTGAAACGGATTTCGACGCCGATCTGAATATTTATCTGCGCGCACCCGATGGCAAGCTGCTGGAACTGTCCACCGGCAACGGCGCTGCGGGCGATAACTACAAAATAACCTGTTTTACACCTTCCGCCACCACCCCGATCATCGGCAGTGCCGCTCCCTTCAACGGCACCTACAAACCCGAAGGCAACTGGGCCAACCTCAACAACGCCCAGGTCAACGGCGACTGGAAACTGGTGGTATCCGACGGATTTGGCATCAATCAATACGGAAAGGTCAAGTGGTGGGGCATCGGGTTCAATTATTTCAATACCCAGACTTATACCTGGACCAATACCGCCACCCTTTCGTGCAACAATTGCCCGAATCCGGTAGCGACGCCCGTGGCCAACAGCACTTACACCGTCACCGTAAAAGACAAATTCAATTGTCAGCATCTGGATACAGTGACAATCCTGTCTTCCACCATGTTCCCGGCTCCGACTGGCCTGAACATTATTTCCATGACAGGGAATGCCATGACCTGGGGATGGAATGCCGTGCCGGGCGCCAGCGGCTACGAGATCAATGTAAACAACAGCGGATGGGTCATCGCCAACGGCAACCTTTCGCACACCATTACCGGATTGACATCCGGTGATGTGGTGTTCATCCAGGTGCGTTCCATTGGTGGCGGCCCCAATTGCCCGCCCGATGTTGCGGCGGCAGGCGCCCCGTTTTTTGTTTGCAACCTTGGCGCGGTTTTGAACAGTACCGTACCGGCCCTGTGCAACGGTACAGCCACCGGATCGGCATTCATTTCTGTGAGCAATGCCAATCCGCCCGTTCAGTTTTTGGCCAACGGCTCGCTGCCTGCCTATTCCAACGGAGATTTGATCCAAATTTTCCCAAGCGGCAGCAACTTTGTCATTGTGCGCGATTCGGTAGGCTGCCGGGATACGGTTTCTTTCAACAT
>Ga0075163_10006024_pt1 | contig 16087 bp, 14 predicted proteins | sample JI1023141ADNA_FD_71478 | JGI IMG/M metagenome (GOLD analysis project Ga0075163, IMG submission 71478) | Wastewater effluent complex algal communities from Wisconsin, to seasonally profile nutrient transformation and Carbon sequestration -... | ecosystem: Engineered > WWTP > Effluent > Algae...
CGGCAGGGGCCACACCAGCTGGCCCAGACGTTGATGATCAGCGGTTTGCCCCGGAAGTCGGAAAGCTTGCGGTAGGGCACCGTCAGTCCGGTCATCGTGGCATCCGGCAACACGGCACCAACCGCCACCTCGCCCGGCGTCTTCGCGAGGGCCATGGGCGTCGTGGCCGCCACGCCCAACAGGCACAAGCCCGACAGAAAAAAGGCTCTTTTCGAGGCGAGCGGCCTGAACGCTCCGCGAACGGCTATTTCGGCCGATGACGGCCTGCCTATTCCGTTGTTTGTTGTTCTTCCCGGCATCGGATGGTCGCAAACCGCTCTCTTTATCGAATCACTTAGGCGCCAGCGACTGGGCCAGGCTGTGCAGGTTCTGAGGAATGACCCGTATCACGCCGGCGCGAGGGCTGTCGATATCGGCGATGAAGAAGAACGACGTCGCCACGATGGCCGGCACGGCCAGCAGCATGAGCCGCTCGCGCGCGAGGTGCCTGGCGCCATAGCCCACCGCCACGCAACTACCCACCGAAATCAGCATCATCAGCATCCAGGCCGCGGGCGGAATGCGGTTCCACCAGGCGGCCTGCGTGTAGCCCTGCGAATTCAGGACGTCGTTCATGCCGTTGACCACCAGCGCCATCACGGTCGTCGGGTTCGCCATAACGGGCGCCAGGATCGCCGCCCACAGCTCGTTCTGCAACTGCGCCGTGCGGGCATTGACTTTCTGTTCTTCCTGGAAGTCGCGCGTCGTATAAAACAGGATGCGCTCATCGGTGTAGCGGCGCAACAGGAGGCGCACCTTCGCCGCATCGGCAGCCGGTAGCAGGTCGGCACGCACATATTCGGTGCCAATGGCATTGGCTTCGGCCTCCTCCAGGTTCTTGCGCTGGTCGTAACGTCCGATGGCCATCGAAAAGGTGAAACCGATGATCAGTGCCAGCAAGGTCAGAACCGCGCCCTGCACCACCCGGAAGTCTTCGAGTGCATCCCCGTCGATCGGCCGGCGCCGCCGCAGCGTGCCCGCACCGAACCAGGCTGACAGGCCGAGCACGACCAGGGCGATCAGGAAAGTCAGCAGGGGATAGTCGGTGAGGCGGAACATGCAAGCTGGCGTCAATATCGGACAAGGTAGGGGACGGGGCCGTGACCATTGTATTGGCGCATCCGCGTCCGGTGCGTCCCTCGCGCCCGTCACCCATTTCCTTGCACCTGCAATTCTTGCAGCTACAATCATTGGATGAACGCCACCATTGCGACACCCAAGGGCTGCACCAACTTCAAGACGCGCCAGCTGGCGCGTCTGCTGTCCCGGCACTATGACCAGGAGCTGGCCAAGGCCGGCCTCAAGACGACGCAGTATTCGCTGCTGAGTCACGTGCTGCATCAGGGTCCGGTCGCGCCCGGCGAACTGGCCCGGCGCATGGGGCTGGACGCCTCCACGCTGACGCGCAACCTGCAGCCTCTGCTGGCCGCGGGCTGGCTGGTGCAGGCAGCGGGCGCCGATGCGCGCAGCCGGCTGATCAGCCTCACGGCGTCCGGCCGCGACAAGCACGCCCAAGCACTGGGACACTGGAAAGCGGCCCAGAAAAGCGTCAACGCCACGCTCGGCGTGGAACGCGTCGCCGCCCTGCACGCGCTGCTCGACGACTGCACGGACCTGCTCAGCGCACCGTCGCTTTCGGCATGAGTGACGGAGCCCCTTCCGGTTCAGGCGACGCCGCGGCGGCAGGCCGCACGCGCGAGCTGCTGAACGCGCCGCTGCTGCCGACGCTGCTGCGCCTGGCTACGCCCAACGTGATCGGGCTGTTCGCCACCACCGTGGTCATCGGCTACGACGGCTACATCCTGGGACGTCTGGGGGCGGACGCGCTGGCGGGCGTGGCGCTGGTGTTCCCGCTGTCGATGCTGATGCTGCAGATGTCCAACGGCGGCATGGGCGGCGCCGTGGCCTCCGCCGTGGCGCGCGCGCTGGGCGGCGGGCGCCGCGAAGAGGCCCATGGTCTGGTCCCGCAGGCCCTGCTGATCGCGGTCGTCCTCGCCTTGGTTTTCATGGCCATCCTGCTGGGTTTCGGCCGATCGATCTTCGCGGCCATGGGCGGGCGGGGCGCGGCGCTGGACGCGGCGCTGGCCTATTCCGATGTGCTGTTCGGCGGCGCGCTGACCATCTGGGTGCCGACCCTGCTGTCGGCCATCGTGCGCGGCACCGGCAACATGCTGCTGCCCGCCATGATGCTCACGGTGACGGCTGCGATCCACCTGCTGCTGTGCCCACTGCTGGTGTTTGGCTGGGGACCGGTTCCGGCGATGGGCGTGCGGGGCGCGGCCTTCAGCACATTGGCCACCAGCGTGATCGCCGGCATCGTGCTGGCTGCGCATCTGGTGCGGGGCAAGGGGCCCATCCGGCTCCGGGCGTCGGGTTGGCGGCTGCGCCCGGAGCTGCTTCGCACCATCCTGCGCGTCGGTGTACCGGCCTCGCTGAGCCCAGTGCTCAGCAACGGCGCGATTGCCGCCGCCACCGCGCTGATCGGCAGCTACGGCACGGCCGCTCTGGCGGGCTACGGTGTGGCCGCGCGGCTGGAATACATCATGGTGCCGATTGCTTTCGGCTTCGGCACGGCGCTGACCACCCTGGTCGCCACCAACATGGGCGCCGGCCAGCGCGAGCGCGCCCTGCGCGCCGCATGGACGGGCGCCGGCGTGGTCGCGCTGATCACCGGCGGCATCGGGACGGTTGCGGCGATCCGTCCTGCCCTGTGGATGAACCACTTCAGCGCGGACCCCGCGGTGCTGGCCTTCGGGACCGACTACCTGCACATCGTCGGCACCAGTTACGGTCTGTTCGGTCTGGGCCTGGCGCTGTTCTTTGCCTCGCAGGGCGCTGGCCGCATGCTCTGGCCGCTGGCCGGGAGCGTGGCACGGGTGGTGGTGGTGGCTGGCGGAGGCTGGGTTGCCGTGCGCTACTTCCACGCACCCGCCACCACTTTCTTCTTCGTCATTGCCGCCGGATTCGCGGTCTACGCGGCCATGATCGGCGGTGCCATCGGGCTCGGGCGCTGGGCGCAGCGCTAGGCGACCCGGGGACGGACCGGGCGGCCGATATTCAGCGAAAAATGGCTTCTTCCCATCGTCAATGGGTCATAGCTTGCTATGGCTTCAGGAGTCCCTGCATCAGCTAGCCGCCGCGGTTCCCCTGCAGTCTGAATCCCATCACCACGACCCCATCGGCCTGACCCGTCCGGCGCAGCGCCGTGACCGCGCAGCGCGTACGCCAACGCACAGACCCGTGCCGGCACCGCCGGTAGAAAGGATGTCGACTGGCGCCCCAGGTTTTGCGGCGCTGGCGTAATCCAACCCATCGAAAGAAGCTCCATGGCACATCTGTCCCTGAAGAACACCCTGCTGATCGCCTCCTTGCTGCTCGCCGGCCACCTGGGTGCGATCGGTGCCGCCAGCGCCCAGGTGGCCGGCTCCACCACCGTGGGCATCTCGGTCACGGAAGCCACCCAGGTCGCCCTGGGGTGGAGCGTCAAGAAGAGCATCCTGGGCCGGACCGTTGTCAACGAGACCGGCGAGAAGATCGGCAAGATCGAGGACCTGATCATCTCGCCTGACCGCAGCCTCTCCTACGTGATCGTGGGCGCGGGCGGCTTCATTGGCATGGGCCGGCACAACGTGGCGATTCCCATCTCGCAGATCCGGGATTCAGGCGGAAAGATCGTCATGCCGGGCGCCACCAAGGCGGTGGTAGCGGCCATGCCAGAGTTCAACTATGTCAATGACACCGCGCGACGCGACCTGTTCATCACCAGCGTCAAGCAGGACATCACCCTGGCCAGCAACCGCCTGGCGGACCTGCAAGCCCGCGCGGCCCAAAGCACAAGCGAAGCCAAGGCCCAGCTCGACATGCAGATCACTGGCCTGCAGTTGGACCTGAAAGCCGCCGAAGGCAAGCTGGCCGACATGCAGCGCGCGGGCGCCAATCGCTGGAAGGAGTTCGAGTCTGACTTGAACGCGGCCACCGCGCGCCTGCGCAAGTGGCTTGCCAGCACCAGCCGCTGATTTTCTGGATGGCCTCGCGGCCCTGACGGCCTGTCCGGGCCTGTCTACACCACGGCGCCGAAGAGTGCGCCGACCCCGGCCGTGATCCCCATCGCCAAAGCGCCCCAGAACGTGACCCGCCAGGCACCCGCCACCAGCGGCGCGCCCCCTGCGCGTGCAGCCACCAGCCCCAGCCCGGCCAGAAAGACCAGCGACATACCCGAAACCGCGGTGATCAGGCCAGCGCCCGGCACCAGGGCGGCGACGGCCAACGGCAGCGCCGCCCCCACGGCAAAGCTGGCCGCCGAAGCCAGCGCGGCCTGCACAGGCTGCGCGCTGAAGGCGGTGGATATGCCCAGCTCATCGCGGGCATGGGCGCCCAGCGGGTCGTGCGCCATGAGCTGCGCGGCCACCTGACCGGCCAAGGTGGCGTCCAGCCCCCGGGACACATAGATCGCCGTCAACTCTCGCATTTCAGCCGCCGGATCGGCCTTGAGCTCGGCGCTCTCGCGCGCCAGGTCGGCGGCCTCGGTGTCGGCCTGCGAATGCACCGACACGTATTCGCCCGCGGCCATCGACATCGCGCCGGCCACCAGCCCTGCCACCCCCGTGACAAGAATATTGTCGTGGCTGGCGCTGGCCGCCGCCACGCCCACCAGCAGGCTGGCGGTGGAGACGATGCCGTCATTGGCGCCCAGCACGGCGGCGCGCAGCCAGCCAATGCGATCGGTACGATGGCGTTCGGTGTGTCGGCGGGCCATGGAATTCCTCCAGCGAAGCGGTGAAAAGGCAACCAGTATGAGCGCGTCGCGCCGCACGCAGCGTGCGCAAGCCCACGCAGCCGCGCCGGAGAGGCCGGTTCCTACAATCCACACAGACTGCCACCCCAACCCGGACCTGCCGCCCATGCCCGTCATCACCCCTTCCCCCGTGCGCTGTGAAGCCGACCTCCAACGGCTCGAGCAGACGCCGCTGGCACACGCCGTCCCCTGGGCCAGCACCTACAACCTGATCCGTGACACGGTACATGCCTACCCGGACCGGACGGCGCTGACCTTCCTGCACACCGGGCAACCCGATAGCCCGGCAACCCGCTGGACCTATCACATGCTGCTTGAAGGCATGCACCAGACCGCCAACCTGTTGCGGGAGCTCGGCGTCGGTTTCGAGGACGTGGTGGCCGTGCTGCTGCCCGGCGGTTTGGCGTACCACCTGGCCTTGTGGGGGGGCGAGGCAGCCGGCATCGTACAGCCGCTGAACCCGATGCTCAGCGACGACAAACTGCTCTCGCTGTTGCGCGCCAGCGGCGCCCGGGTGCTGATCGCGCATGGCGACGACGACGAGTCGGGCATGCGGGCCAAGGCCCTGCACCTGAAGACGCTGATGCCCGAGCTGACCACCCTGCTGCTGGTAACGGCGGACGGCGGGCCACTGCAGATGGCAAGCCCATGGCCCGATGGCGTGCTGGACTTCCATGCCCTGCGCGCCACCCAGCCGGCAGATCGGCTGCTGAGCCAGCGGCACTTTGCGGCGACCGACATCGCCGCCTACTTTCACACCGGCGGCACCACGGGCGCGCCCAAGCTGGCGCGCCACAGTCACGGTGCACAGGTGTTCACGGCCTGGGCCAACGCGACGATGCAGGGCTTCCGGTCTGAGGACGTGCTGATCAACGGCTACCCGCTGTTTCATGTGGCCGGCGTTCTGCCCGGTGCGCTGTGCTCGTTGTCGGTGGGCATGGAGACCATCATTCCGACGGCGGCGCTGTTTCGCAACCGCGACGTGATCCAGAACTACTGGAAGCTCGTGGCCAGGCACCGCTCCACGCTGATCTCGGGCGTGCCCACGGCACTGGCCGCGCTGGCCGCCGTGCCGCTGGACGGCGCCGACATCTCCAGCGTGCGCTCGGTGCGCACCGGTGCCGCACCGCTGCCGCCGGAGCTGGCCGCGCGCTTCGAACGTGACTTCGGGTTAAGCGTGCGCGAAAGCCTGGGCATGACCGAGACCGCCGGCCTGTCCACCGTCACCCCGCCGGGCGGCGAGGCGCCGGCCGGCTGCGTGGGATGGCCGCTTCCCTACGCCCGCGTGCGCATCGTGGAACTCGACGCCGAGGGCGCGCCCACCGACCGCGAACAGCCCGTGGGCCAGAGCGGCATGGTTCTCTACCGCGGGCCCAACCTGTTCTCAGGCTACCTGGACGCGGCCGAGACCGCCAAGGCCTTCACACCCGACGGCTGGCTGATCACCGGCGACCTGGGCTTTCGCGACGCGCTGGGCCGGCTGAACCTGTCGGGCCGCGCCAAGGACCTGATCATCCGCGGCGGCCACAACATCGACCCTAAGGTGATCGAGGACGCGCTGGGCGCGCACCCCGCCGTGCACCTGTGCGCCGCCGTGGGCGCACCTGACGCCTACGCGGGCGAGCTTCCGGTCGCCTTCGCCACGCTGCTGCCCGGCGCCACGGCCACCGAGGCCGACCTGCTGGCGTTCACTGCGGCGCGGGTCGATGAGGCACCGGCAAAGCCCCGCTCGATCACGATCCTGGATCACATGCCGGTGACGAACGTCGGCAAGATCTACAAGCCCGAGTTGCGCACGCTGGCGGCAGGCGCCGTCGTGCAGGCGCTGGTGGACCAGGTGGGCGAAGCGCTCGGGCTGGCCGCCGACATGCGCCCCGGGGTGCTGGCCAAGGGCGACGGCCCGGTGCGCGTGCGGATGCGGGCTGGGGGGCATGTCCAGTCCCAGGCTGAGGTCGACGCAAGACTGTCGCCCCTGCTTGAAGCCTTGCCCGTGAAAGTGTTCGTCGATCGAAACTGAGCGGCAATGCTTGCCGCGTGCGTGAAATCCCGATAGAACACAAGGTCAAACCGAACCCGGATTACCATGCGCGGTTTCGCCGCCGCACAGCGCGGCCGTCGCCACTGCCTACCCGACACCAGGACCCGCCATGATGGAACTGCTCACCAACCCGCAAACCTGGATCGCCTTTGCAACGCTGACCCTGCTCGAACTGGTGCTCGGCATCGACAACATCATCTTCATCTCGATCCTGGTGGACAAGCTGCCGAAGGAAAAGCGCGAGTTCGCGCGCCGCATCGGGCTGTTCATGGCGATGTTCATGCGCATCGGCCTGCTGCTGGTACTGGCCTGGATCGTCGGGCTGGTCGCGCCCTTGTTCAGCGTGTTCGGCAAGGACATCTCCGGGCGCGACCTGATCCTGATCCTGGGCGGCATGTTCCTGATCTGGAAGAGCACCACAGAGATCCACCAGTCGATGGAAGGCGAGGAAGAGCACGGCTCCAGTGCGGTGAAGGCCACCTTCGCCGCCGTCATCCTGCAGATCATGGTCATCGACCTGGTGTTCTCGCTCGACTCGATCATCACCGCCGTGGGCATGGTCGACGATGTGCGCGTGATGATTGCCGCGGTGATCGCGTCGGTCGGTCTGATGATGCTGTTTGCCGGCCCTATCGGCCGCTTCGTGTCGGACCACCCGACCATCAAGATGCTGGCGCTGTCCTTCCTGGTCGTGGTCGGCGTGGTACTGGTGGCTGAAGGCTTTGACCACCACGTGCCCAAGGGCTACGTGTACTTCGCGATGGCCTTCTCGCTGGGCGTGGAAGTGCTCAACATCCGCATGCGCAAACGCTCGGCCAAACCGGTGAAGCTGCACGCGCCGCATATCCCAGGCGACTGAGCCGCCCTTGCGGTGGCACACGCCGCCTACTGCGTCTTCGCCCCCGCCTTGAACCACTCCGCGATCAGCGCCCGCTCGGCCTCGGTCAGCCCGGTGGCGTTGTTCATGGGCATCTGCTTGAGCACCACCACCTGCTGGTAGACCATCTGGGCATTGGTTTTCACGCCCTCGGGCGTGTCCAGACGCACGTTCTTCATCTGCACCTGGGCGCCGTGGCACATGTAGCAGCGCTGTTCCAGCACATGTTGCACCGTCTTGAAGTTATTTGGGCCACTTCCCAGCGTCGCCGGGTCATTGTTTGCTACTGATTTTGAAGTTTCGGTGGTGGCCGCAGCCGGCACCGGCACGGATTCCAGCGCCTTCATGCCGACGATGACGGCCAGAATCAGCACCACGCCCACCGCCGCGAAGGGCCAGGGGTTGGCCGCGCGCCCATGGTGCCACCCGTGGCGCTGCACGAAGAACTGGCGGATCAGCGCGCCGGCGAGCATCATCAGAATGAGTACGGCCCAGTTGTATTTGTTGGTGTAGAGGAAGCCGTAGTGGTTGCTCAGCATCGCGAAGATCACCGGCAACGTGAAGTAGGTGTTGTGCACGCTGCGCTGCTTGCCGCGCTTGCCGTGGATGGCCAGCGCCTTCGGATCCACTTTCTCGCCGGAGGTCATGGCCGCCACCACCTTGCGCTGGCCGGGAATGATCCAGAAAAACACGTTGGCGCTCATGGCGGTGGCGATCATCGCGCCCACCAGCAGGAAGGCGGCACGGCCCGCAAACAGCTGGCAGGCGGCCCAGGAGGCCACGCAGATGACCGCGAAGACCAGCGCACCGACGATGGCGTCGCCTTTTTCACGGAAGCCGAACCACTGGCAGATGCGGTCGTAGATCAGCCAGAACGCCACCAGAAAGCCCAGCGCCGCCGATATGGCCGCCGCGGGGGACCAGTCCATCAGCGACTTGTCGATCAGAAAGGTGCCGGCGTTGTACAGGTACAGCACGGTGAACAGCGCAAACCCCGACAGCCAGGTGGAGTAGCTCTCCCAGTAGAACCAGTGCAGTTCGGTGTGGATTTTCTTCGGCGCCACCATGTATTTCTGCGGGTTGTAGAAACCGCCGCCGTGCACCGCCCACATCGCGCCGTCCACGCCTTTTTCCAGGAGGTCCGGCGACTTGGGCTTGAGCAGGTTGTTGTCCAGAAAGACGAAATAGAACGATGAACCGATCCAGGCAATCGCGGTGATCACATGCAGCCAACGCAGCAGCAGGTTGACCCAGTCCAGCAAATAAGCTTCCATTGAAAGACTCCAGGCGGCTCACCACTGCGGGCACTGTGAGCGGGCATTCGGTCGCGAACTCGGCTTTCTCAGCAGAAAGACCGGCGCCGCTGCGACCTGTAGACCAAAGTGTATACAGTTCTTGGGCTTGCACCCAGCCCGGAAGATCCGCGCCGGCTCCGTGTTAACCCTCAGGAGTCGTGAGCAACAACTGTGCCGCAACGGCCACGGCGATCACCTCGGGTTCCTTGCCGGTGATGCCGGGCACGCCGATCGGGCAGGTGACCTGCGCGAGATCGTCGGCCTGAAAGCCCCGGGCCTGCAGGCGGTGACGAAAGGCCGCCCATTTGCTCTTGCTGCCAATGAGGCCGATGGTGGACAGGTCGCCCCGCTCGCGCTGACGCTTCAGGCAGGCCGCCACCACGTCCAGATCCTCCGCGTGGCTGAAGCTCATGATCATCACCTGGCTGCCCGCCGCAAGGCCCGCCACCGCGGCCTGCACCGGGTCGGAATGTTCGCAGCGCACATTGGTCGGCATTTCAGCGGGAAAAATCTCGTCGCGGCTGTCGATCCAGCGCACGTCGAACGGCAGACTGCCCAGCAGACGCACCAGCGCCTTGCCCACATGGCCTCCCCCGAACAGCGCCACCGGGCGGGTGTGCTGCAACAGGCGCTGGCGCAGCGCCGGCAGGTCGGCAGCGGAGACGGCCTCGAAGCGCAGGTGCACCACACCGCCACAGCATTGCCCCAGGCTCGCGCCCAGGGCATAGCGCCGGACCTGGGCCGCGGCGGCGCCGAGTACCGCAGCCGGCAGCATCTGGCGGGCCTGGGCGATGGCATCGAATTCGAGGTGTCCGCCCCCCACGGTGCCAGCGACGGCATCGGCAAATACCGCCATCCAGGCCCCCGCCTCGCGGGGCACAGAACCCTGCGTGCCGTCGACCGTGACCAGCACGCCCGGCTCCCGGGCCAGACGTGTGAAAAAATGCGCTGTATGACTCACGAAATCCTGCCTGATTGACCTTTGGCGTGATGAAACGCCTGCGTTGAAGCACAGTATGCCCCGAGACCGCCGGCAGCGCCGCCGGACCGAACCCATGAACCAAGACCCCCTGACGATGCCTCCAACCTCAAGCCCTTCGATGGCCGCCCGCCCTGACGCAGCACCACGCGTGCGCCCGGCGGCTCGCATGATTGTGGCCACGCTTGGCGTGATGGTCGCGCTGCTGGCCGGGTGCTCCTCCAAACCCGCACCATCCCCTGCCACGTCGACGCCGCCGGCCGCGCCTGTGGTCGTACCGGGCCCGACAGCGAAGGCACCGCCACCGTCTGTGGCCCGAACGCCGAAGGAATACCGCCAGGATGCGGCGCGCCATTTGTACCAGTTGAATGCCGTCCGCATCTACAAGGGCCGACTGCCGCCGATGCTCTATGCCATCGGCACACTGGAGGTGCTGGTGGACCGTCAAGGCAATGTCGTTGCCCTGAACTGGCTGCGAGCGCCCAAGCATGCGCCCGAGGTGGTCGCGGAAATCGAGCGCACCGCGCGCGCCGCTGCGCCCTACCCGGTGCCGGAGCGCCTCGGCCGCGTGACCTACACCGACACCTGGCTCTGGGACAAGAGCGGGCGCTTTCAGCTCGACACCCTGACCGAAGGCCAGGACTGATACGGATTCGCCTTCAAACGCATGACCGCGTTGCTTCGCCTTGCCGTGCCCCTGCACTGTCTTCGGCTTTGCGCCTTGTCCTGCGCTCGAATGCAAACCCGTATGAAACCGTGAGGCTCACGCCAGCGCGGCCCGGGCCCGCTCGCAGGCGAGCAGGATGCGCTCGGGCGTGGCCGGCGCCACGAGATCGACCGGAACCTTGTGCCCTGCCGATGCGCTGACTGCATCGCGCACGGCGAAGAAGGTTGACAGCGCCAGCATCAGCGGCGGCTCGCCCACTGCCTTGCTGCGGTAGGGCGTGGGCTTGACGTTCTCGCCATCGAACAGGCTGACCTTGAAATGTTCGGGAATGTCGCCGGCCACTGGGATCTTGTAGGTGCTGGGTCCGTGCGTCAGCAGCTTGCCGTTGCGGTCCCAGATGCACTCTTCCATCGTGAGCCAGCCCATGCCCTGGATGTAGGCGCCCTCGATCTGGCCCTTGTCAATGGCCGGGTTGATCGATCGGCCCACGTCGTGCACGATGTCCACGGCCTTCAGCCACCACTCGCCGGTGCGGGTGTCGATCTCGACCTCGGTCACGGCCGCGCCGTAGCAGAAATAGTAGAACGCCCTGCCCTGCAGCGACTGGAAGTCGTAGGCGATATCGGGCGTCATGTAGAAACCGGTCACGCTCAGGCCGACGCGGTCCAGCCAGGCATGCTTCACGACCTGCGGCCAGGGCACGCGGGTGTCGTTGCCGGAAGCCGGGTCGGCACCCTTGGCGTGCGCGTAACCGGCGATGAACTCCACCGCGTCCGGCTCGCACTTCAGCAGCCGCGCGGCCACTGGCTTGAGGCGTTCGCGCAGCTGGTCGCAGGCGTTGTTGATCGCCGCCCCGTTGATGTCGGCGCCGCTGGACGCAGCGGTGGCGCTGGCATTGGGCACCTTCTGGGTGTCGGTTCCCGTGACGCGCACGTACTCGACCGGGATGCCCAGGCCATCCGCTGCCACTTGGGCCATCTTGGTGTTCAGGCCCTGCCCCATTTCAGTGCCGCCATGGTTGACACTGACCGAGCCGTCCTGGTAGATGTGCACCAGCGCGCCGCCCTGGTTCAGCATGGTCGCGGTGAAGCTGATGCCGAACTTCAGCGGCACCAGGGCCAACCCCTTCTTGCGATGGCGGCTGCTCTGGTTGAAGGCCTTGACCTGCTCGCGGCGCGCCCGGTAACCGGCCTCCGCCTCGAGCTGGGCGATGACCTTGTCACCGATCCAGTCTTCAATCGGCTGGTTGTACTGCGTGGTCAGGCTGCCCGGGTCGCCGCTGAGCGCCGGATCCTGGTACAGGTTGACGCGGCGCACATCGAGCGGGTCCTTGCCCAGCTGGTGGGCAATGTCTTCGATCACCGTCTCGATGCCGAACATGCCTTGCGGGCCGCCAAAGCCGCGGAACGCAGTGGCACTCTGCATGTTCGTTTTGCAACGGTGGCCGACGATGTGCAGGTTGGGCAGGTAGTAGCAGTTGTCGATGTGCAGGATGGCGCGGTCATTCACCGGGCCGGAGTAATCGATGCTGTAACCGCAACGCGAGGCCAGCACCACGTCCAGACCCAGGATGCGGCCCTCGTCGTCAAAGCCCGCCTCGTAGTCAATGCGGAAATCGTGACGCTTGCCGGTGATGGTCATGTCATCGTCCCGGTTGGCGCGCAGCTTGACCGGCCGGTTCAGCTTGAAGGCCGCCAGCGCAGCGCTCTGGCTGAAGATGCTGGAGTTGCCTTCTTTGCCCCCGAATCCACCGCCCATGCGCCGGCAGATCACCTCAATATCGTGCGTGTGCAGGTTCAGGGCGGCTGCCGCTTCGCGCTGGTTGCCGTCGGGGTGCTGGGTTGAGACGTAGATCGTGAGCTGCCCGTCTTCGCGCGGCACGGCATAGGCGATCTGCCCTTCCAGATAGAACTGTTCCTGCTGGCCGCAGGTGGTGCGGCCCTTGACGCGGTGCGGCGCCGCGGCGATGGCCTCGGCCGGCTTGCCGCGCGTGATCGACTTGGCCGGCATGACGAAGCTCTGGTGCGCCATGGCCTCATCGATGCTCAGAATGGCGGGCAGTTCCTGCACGGCCACGCGGGCCTTGCGGGCCGCCTCCCGCGCATACAGCATCTCTCGCGCCACCACCACGGCCACCGGCTGGCCCAGGAACTCGACCTTGCCGTCGGCCAGGAAAGGATCGTCGTGAATGATCGGGCCGCAGTTGTTCTCACCAGGAATGTCGGCGGCCGTGAACACCGCCACCACACCATGCTCGCGCAGGATGGCCTCGCGGTCGATGCCCTCGCCGAGCAGTTCGCCATGGGCGACCGGCGACAGGATCAGCGCGGCGTACAGGGTGCCGCGCAACTCGGGGATGTCGTCGATGTAGACCGCCTCGCCGGTCACATGCAGGCGAGCGGACTCGTGAGGGAGCTCCCGGCCTTGTTGGCGCTCGACGGGGTGCAGAACGTGCAGCGGATGTGGGGCGTTCATCAGACGGTCTCCTCGGCGGCAGACTCCAGGAACTGGAGCACCAGGTTTCGGGCGATCAGGGCGCGATAGGCCCAGGTGGCGCGAAGGCCATCGCGCGGCGTGAAGCTGGCGGCGATCGCGGCGTCCAGCGCCTGCGGCGTCACCTCGCCCGGCGTGCGGCCTTCGAGCACGGCCTCGATCTTTGGCGCGCGAGCCGGCCAGGGGGTCAGTCCGTTGTAGGCCAGGCGGACATCCTTGAGCACGCCTTTGACCACGCGGTAATGCAAGGCGCAGCAGGTGGCCGAGATGTCCTGCTCGAAGCGCTTGCTGACCTTGTGGGCATGGAAGCGATGGCCGCGCACGGGCTTGGGCAGTTCGATCGCTTCGATGAATTCGCCCGGCTTCAGCACGTTCTGTTTCTGGCCCGTGTAGAACGATTCCATTGCCACATGGCGGATCTTCTCGCCGCGGCGCAGGTGCAGCGTGGCACCCAACGCCAGCAGGCAGGGCATCGAATCTCCGATGGGCGAACCGTTGGCGATGTTGCCGGCCAGCGTGGCCGTGGAGCGGATCGGCGGAGAGCCGAAGCGGCGCAGCACCTCCGCGAAATCGGGGTAGGCGTCAGCCACGAGTTCCTCCACCTCCGTCAGGGAAACCTGCGCACCGATGCGCCAGGCGTGCTCCTTGTCCTCGACCTTGCGCAGTTCGGCCACGTTGCCCAGATAGCAGATGTGGTCCGGGCGGGCAAACTGCTTGTTCACCTGCAGACCGATCTCGGTGCTGCCGGCCAGCAGCGTAGTTTCCGGGTGTTTCAGCAGGTAATCGGCCACTTCGGCCAAGGTGGAGGGTGAGACAAATTCGTTGCCCTTGCGCGTGCGCACCACCGGCTGCACCACGATGTCACCGTCCAGGTTGTAGGTCGGCGTGCGCGGCCGGCGGATCTCGCGCAGCAGCGGCAGGTCACGCGAATCGTCGATCTTCAGGGCCACCGCGCCCGCGGCGCTGGCCTTGTGGGCGGCGTCAATGATGGGCTTGTAGCCCGTGCAGCGACACAGGTTGCCCGAGAGCGAATCGGTGATCTGGGCGCGGCTGGGTTCCGGCAGCGTGTGCATCAGGCCGGAAAGGCTCATGACCACGCCCGGAGTGCAGAAGCCGCACTGGCTGCCATGGCATTCGATCATCGCCTGTTGCACCGGGTGCAGGGTCCCGTCTTCTTTCTTCAGGCTCTCGATGGTCTTGACCGACTTGCCGTCCAGCGTCGGCAGGAGCTGCAGGCAGCTGTTGACGGGCAGGTAATCGACCGCAGTTCCCGCGGCATTGAGCTCCCCGACCAGCACCACACAGGCGCCGCAATCGCCCTCGGCGCAGCCCTCCTTGGTGCCGCTGCGCCGCAACTGCTCCCGCAGGTAATTCAAGACAGTCGTCGTGCGGCGTTCGCCGGAGGCTTCGACAATCGCGCCGTCAAGCACGAAGCGCACAGTGTTGGTCGCCTGGGTCATGGGGAAAATGGTCGGTGGAAAGAGTCTTCCATTCTATTTCGCCGCCCGCCCGCTGCGGCACGGCCCGTCGGGCCGACCCGCCACCCGACTCAGGAACCCCGGTAGGTCGCGTAGCTCCAGGGGCTCACCAGCAGCGGCACGTGGTAGTGCTCGTCGGTGCGGGCCACGCCGAAATCCAGGCTGACGCGGTTCAGGAAATTCGGCTCGGGCAAGCTGACGCCACGGGCCTTGAAATAGCCTGTCACGTCAAACACCAGCCGGTAAGTCCCCACGCGCAGGCTCGCGTTGTCGTACAGGGGGCCATCCGGGTTGCGCCCGTCGGCATTGAGGGTGAACCGCTTCACCAGCGTGGCGTCATCGCCGTTTGTGACGTACAAGGCCACGCCCATACCAGCAGCCGGGGTGCCGTGCATGGTGTCCAGTACGTGTGTGCTCAATCCCATGGCCTGCTCCAATCTCTCAAAAAACACTTTGGTCGACCAAAGTGTATACACTTTCTGAAATTGTCACTATGATTCTTGCATGGACACATCGACCACCGGCTCCATTGTCGAAGCGCTGACCCGGGCGATCGTGGAACACCGCCTGCAGCCGGGCAGCAAGCTTGCTGAGCAAAAACTTGCCGATCATTTTGGCGTATCCCGCACTTTGGTGCGCCAGGCCCTGTTCCAGCTTTCGCAGAACCGCCTGATCCGCCTGGAGCCCGCGCGAGGCGCCTTCGTCGCCTCGCCGTCGGTTAACGAAGCGCGCCAGGTCTTCGCGGTGCGACGCATGCTGGAAACTGAAATGACGCGTGCCTTCGTTCGTGGCGCGACCCCACAGCAAATCCAGGCGTTGCGCGACCATGTGGCCGAGGAAAAACGGGCAGTGGCGCGCGAGGACGTGCCGGGTCGCACCGAATTGCTGGGTGACTTTCACGTGCGCATGGCGGAGCAGATGGGCAATCAGGTGCTGGCCCAAATGCTGGGGGAACTGATTTCGCGTTGCGCGCTGATCACGCTGATGTACCAGACCCACGCGGCCGCCGAGCACTCCAGCGATGAACACGCCGCCATCATCGAGGCTATGGCGGCTGGCGATGAAAGCCGTGCCGTCGCCCTGATGGACGAACACCTCACCCACGTCGAGGCCAGCCTCGCCTTCGACCGCAAACTTCCCACCCACGACATCTCGATGGCCCTTTCATGACGCAAGGCATTTACGACACCACGCAGCCCTACCCGCGCGACCTGATCGGCTACGGCCGCAAGCCACCGCAGGCGAAGTGGCCGGGCGGCGCCCGCATCGCCGTGCAGTTCGTGCTGAACTACGAAGAAGGCGGCGAGAACGCCGTGCTGCACGGCGACCCGGGTTCCGAACAGTTCCTGTCCGAAATGTTCAACCCGGCGAGTTTCCCAGACCGGCATCTGAGCATGGAAGGCATCTACGAATACGGCTCGCGCGT
>Ga0075163_10006026_pt1 | contig 16086 bp, 12 predicted proteins | sample JI1023141ADNA_FD_71478 | JGI IMG/M metagenome (GOLD analysis project Ga0075163, IMG submission 71478) | Wastewater effluent complex algal communities from Wisconsin, to seasonally profile nutrient transformation and Carbon sequestration -... | ecosystem: Engineered > WWTP > Effluent > Algae...
TAGATGTTGGCGCCGAGCGGGGTCGAGGTCCAGCTGGTGCCGTCGAAGTGGCGCGCGTTCTTGTCGTCGGTGAAGGCCCAGACGTCGCGCTCGGAGGTGCCCCACATCGCGACGACGCGATTGACGAAGCCCGAGCTCACGGTCTTGAACGACGTGCCGTCGTAGCGCAGGATGGTTCCGCCGCCGCCGACGGCGAAGATGGTGTTGGCGTCGGCTGCCCAGACGGCGTTGAGGGCTGTGCCGATGGGGCCGATGGTGCTGGCGGCCCAGCTGGTGCCGTCGTAGTGAAGCGAGGTCGAGCTGAGCCCAACCGCCCAGATGTTCTTGGGGCCGAGCGCAAAGGCGCCCATGATGGTGTTCGAGGGCGAGCCGCGCGTGGTCGAGGTCCAGGTGCTGCCGTTCCAGTGCCAGGCCTCGGCCATGTTGCCCAGCGCCCAGATATCGGTCTTGCTGGTGCCGACGACGGTGTAGCTGGAGCCGCTGCCGAACTCGACGCCGCACGTCCACGAGGTGCCGCCGTAGTGGCAGACGATGCCGCTGGTGCCCACAGCCCAGACGTCGTTGCTGGCGCTGCCCCAGATCGAGGTGAGCGAGTTGCTGACGCCGGTGGCCGCCGCCGTCCATGCAGTGCCGTCCCACTTGCGGATCGTGCCGTTGCTGCCCACTGCCCACACCGTCGCTGAATCGCCCCAGAGGGCGTAGAACGTGCCGCTGAACGAGGCGGTCTGGGGGGTGAAGCGCGACCCATCCCAGAAGAGGATCGTGCCGCTGGTGCCGACGATCCACACCTGGTTCGAGGCGCGGCCCCACACGGCCGTCAGCGTCTCGGTGATGCCGGTCTGAACCTGGAGCCAGCTCGTGCCGTTCCAGTGCAGGGCCACGCCGAGATCGCCCACTGCCCACACGTCGCTGGCCGACGCGCCCCAGAGCCCGCGCAGGTTGCGCGGCTGCGGCAGCGGATTCTCCCAGCACCAGTGGTCGGCCGGACAGGCGCGCGGCCCCGACGGCGGCGGGGTCGTCATGTCGGCCGGCGGGGTGGTCATGTCGGGCGGCCGCGTCGCCATGTCGCCCGTGGACATGGCCATGTCGGTCGAGCCCGACATCGCCATATCCGTCGAGCCCGACATCGCCATGTCCGTCGAGCCCGACATCGCCATGTCCATCGTCTTGGGCATCGCCATGTCCTCGCCGTCGGGGCTTGGCAGGGCGCACAGGCCGCGGGACATGACGCAGACCAGCCCCTCGGGGCACTTCTGCGTGGCGCTGCACGTGGCAGTCTCGGGCGGCAGCATCGAGCCGCCCGACGAGCAGGCGAGCGCCAGCGCGGCCAGGAGCGGCCAGGCAGCGAGCATTCTAGAGCGAGAAAAGACAGGCGACATCGGGCACTCCTGTGAGGCAGATCGGGGCAAGCGAGGCGGCTACGGCAGCTCAGCGGTCAGGTCGTCGTAGGTCTCGGGCCGACGGTCGCGGTAGAACTGCCAGGTGCGGCGGACCTCTTCGATCAGCGACAGGTCGAGATCAGCGACGATGAGCTCGTCGTTGTCTTCGCTGCCGACGGCCAGGAAGTTGCCACGCGGATCGACAAAGTAGCTGGTGCCGTAGAACTTGCCGATGTTCCACGGCGCCTCGGTGCCGACGCGGTTGATGCAGCCCATGTAGTAGCCGTTGGCGACGGCGTGGGCCGGCTGTTCGAGCTTCCACAGATACTGCGACAGCCCCGCGACGGTGGCCGAGGGGTTAAAGACGATCTCGGCACCGCGCAGGCCGAGCGCGCGCGCCCCCTCGGGGAAGTGGCGGTCGTAGCAGATGTAGACGCCGATGACGATGCCCGACGACAAGGTGAACACCGGGTAGCCGACGTTGCCCGGCTTGAAGAAGTACTTCTCCCAGAATCCCGAGGTCTGCGGGATGTGGACCTTGCGGTATTTGCCCAGGTATTTGCCGTCGTGATCGAGCACCGCGGCGGTGTTGTAGTACACGCCGGCGATGGCGCGCTCGTAGACCGGCACGATCATCGCCATGCCGAACTTCTTCGCGATCGGCTGTAGGCGCTCGACGGTGGGACCCGGCACGGGCTCGGCCGCGTCGTACCAGCGGCGATCCTGCGAAGGGCAGAAGTAGGGACCGTTGAAGATCTCCTGCAGGCAGAGGATCTGGACGCCGCGGTGGCCCGCCTCCTCGATCAGGGGCAGGTGCTTCTGTAGCATCGCCTCCTGGATCTCAGCGACGGGACGAGACTCGTCGTTGAGCGGATTGGACATCTGGATCAGGCCGGAGCGGACGATGCGTCCTTTGGACTGTGTAGCGCTGGACATGGCGGCAAGCTCCCGTTTTGAGCGGGATACTACCCCATGCTTCGGTCAGGTGAGTCGGGAGAAAAAGCGCGGTCGGAAGCTGCTTGAATTTACTTCTTGAGGGCGCGGTTCTGCATCTCGCGCTCGTAGTCGCAGCGCTGGCGGATGCGGTTGATGGTCTCGGCGAAGGCGGGCTCGTTGGGAACCAGGCCGAGCTCGCGCAGCCCCTCGGGACAGCGGCCGGTGGTGGCCAGCAGCGTCGCCAGCTGAAGCCGCGTCACGTTGATCTTGGGGTTGAGCGCCAGCGCCTGCCGGAACTCCGCCTCGGCGCGCGGGTTGTTCTTGGCCTTGGTCAGGGCCAGGCCCAGGTCGGTCAGCACCTCGGGCGTGGCCTGGATGCGCTTGGCCTGCTCCAGCGCCGTGATGGCGTCGTTCGGAGCCTCGCGCTTGATGTGGACGATGCCGAGCCGCCACCACGCCTTATACAGGAGCTGCTTGCCCTCCTCGCGCTCCTCGGCCGTGGCGCCGCTCTTCATCTGGCCGTCGGCCAGCTGCGTCGCCGCGGTCAGCTCGGCCACCGCTTCATCGTAGCGCTTGGCGTCGCTCAGCAGCAGCGCCAGGCTGAGGTGCGTGTGCGGCTTGTCGGGAGCCAGCTGCACCGCCTCGCGCGTCGGCGCAATCGCCTCTTCCAGGTGCCCAGACTTGCGCAGCACCGCGCCCAGGTTGTAGTAGGCGTCGGCCTGGGTGGCGCGCGGGTTTTTGTCGATGGGCTTGAGCTTGGTGGCGGCGGTGTACGCCGCGATGGCCTGATCCCAGTGCTTGAGCGCCTCGTGCGCCACGCCCAGGTTGTACTGCGCCTCGAACATGTCGGCCTTCTGCTGCGCGGCCTGCTCCAGGATGTCGATCGCCTCGGCCGGGCGCCCCTGGTCGGTGAGCACTGCGCCCAGCTCGGCGCGGACCTTGATGGTCTGGTCGTCGTGCGCCTTGGGATCCAGCTGCAGCGCCTGCCGGAAGTCGGCCTCGGCCTCGCCGAGCTTGCCCATCTTCTGGTAGCACGAGCCGCGCAGATACAGCGGCTTGGGCTCCAGCGGCGCGCGCTGCGCAGCGTCGGTAAACGCCTTGAGCGCCTCTTCGTAGCGGCCATTGGCCATGCGCTGACCGCCCAGCTCCATCAGCGCGACCAGGACCTTTTCGCCCGGCACAATCTCGCGCGGGGCCGCCTCGCCGTGCCACTCGGGCAGCTTCTTGCCGCCGCCCTTGCCCGCGGGCTTCTTGGCCGGCGGCTTGGCTGCCGGATCTGCGGCCCAGCTGCTGCCTGCCCCTGCTGTCACCACGGCCAGCGCCAACCCGCCGAGCCAGCCGATTCTCTTGAAGAATCGCGACGACTGGCTGGGAAACCGGCTCCAGCTGGCCCGGAGGCTGCCATTCCTTACCGAAGCGTTGTGTATGACCATGGCTTGGAATCTAACATATTCTCGGGCACATTCCCGGTGGACCGCAGCGCAGCCATCTGTTATTGGTGCGCGCGGAGGCATCATGCTCAATCCCGAACTGCTCGCCATCCTGCGCTGTCCCAAGTGTCGCGGCGTCCTCAAAGAGCAGGCGGCCGGCGCCCAGGCCGCCCTCCAGTGCCCGAACTGCCGCCTGAGCTACGCCATCCAGGACGGCATCCCCAACCTGCTCATCGAAGAGGCGCAGCACCTCAGCGCGTAGAAGTTACGCGGAGGTTACTCAGAAGCTGCTCAGGAAGCGGGCCAGCGGCTCGTCCTGAAACTGGCGGAGGCGGGCGCACTGGGCGATGCGCTCCAGCGTCTGCGAGAGCACGCGCGGGCCGCCCACGTACTGGGTCGAGCGGCCGGTGAAGAAGGCCTCGGCGTCGGCGCGAGCTGCCTCGTCGCAGAAGCCGCCGGCCACGCGGGCCAGGTTGGCGCCGGCATCGCGCGGCAGCCGGGCGACAAGCTCGTCGAAGTGCGCCTTGACGAACTGATAGGCCAGCCCCCTGCCCTCGGGCTGCGACGCGGCGCCGGACAGGATCTTCATGGCCTCGCGCGGCTCAAAGAGCGGGCTGTCGGCGGGCGCGGGCGGCTGTCCAGGCTGTGCGGGCGGCGCGCTGCGGCTGGTGGCCAGCACCAGCGCCAGGCTAGCCCGCACCAGCAGCGGATCGCGGAAGCTCCCGAGCGCATCCAGAAACAGCGACCGCACGTTGCGATCTTTTTCCTTGAGCAGCGACTGATGCACCGCCTCCCAGAGGAGCCGGCTGCCGCGCTGCGCCGTCGCCAGCAGCAGCGCATGGGCGCTCTCGGGATCCAGGAGGCTGCGGTTGGCCAGCCAGCCCACGACCAGCTGCTCGGCCTGCCGCTGCATCTCAAGCGGCCACGCCTCGCCCAGCACCAGCGGCAGGAGCGTCGCGCGCAGGATGCGCTGATCGTCGCTCTCATTCGGCTGGCTGCGCAGCCCCAGGGACTGGAGGCGCGGCGTAAAGGTCTTGAGCACGAAGCGCGTAAACGGCGCGTGGCTGGCAGGCGGAACGAGCTCGCGCAGCCCCAGCACAATGCGCGCGGCGCTCTGGGGCAGGTGGCGCCCTGGGGCCAGGGCCGCTCGCGCCACGACGGCAAGCAGCCGGTCCGCGGGCAGCTCGGCCGCGCGCAAGAGCGCCCCCAGATCGAGCAGCAGCGCCAGCCGCTGCGTCTCGGTCAGCGAGGAGGGGCCGGCGGGAAAGGCGCGCTCGATGAGCGGGCCGAGCAGCGCCTCGTCGTACTGGATGCGGGCATAGGCGCTCACGTCGGGATCGGCAATCAGCTGACCGGCCTCGGGACAGCCTCCGGCCAGCACGATGTCGCCGGCCGCAGCGTCGAGCAGCGAGCACTGCCGCCGCCCCGGTCCGGTCTCGATGCACAGCGGCAGGCGATAGGTGAAGCGCTCTTTTTCCGGCACCTCGCCGCGCGCCGGGATGTAGCGGCGCTGGCGGTAGCGCAGCCGCGACGAGCCGGCCCCACAGTCGAGCGCCAGCGACACCAGCGGCACGCCGGGCTGGTCGAGGAAGCTCTCCATCACCTTGGGCAGCGCCGCGGCCTCGGCCCGCTTGCCGCCGGCCAGCGTCTCGGCGGCCAGCGCCGAGATGAAGTCGGTCGCGGTGGCGTTGCCGTGCAGGTGCTGCTTGAGGTAGCGCGTGAGCCCGCGGGCAAACAGCTCCTCGCCAAGCCAGCCTTCGAGCATGCGCAGCACCGCCTGCCCCTTGGCATAGGTGATGGGGTCAAAGGCGTTGACGATGTCGTCGCGGCTTGTGATCGGCTGGTGGATGCGCCGCGCCGAGAGCAGGCTGTCGGCATCCATGGCGCCGAGGCGGCTCTGCACCCGCTCCTCGGCCTCGCCCCAGTCGGGCTGCGAGCGCTCGGTGACCTTGGTCTGGAGGAAGCTCGCGAACGACTCGTTCAGCCAGGTGTCGTCCCAGTAGCGCAGCGTCACCAGATCCCCGGTCCAGTGGTGCGCGAGCTCGTGCGCGCAGACCTTGGCAAAGCGCCGCCTGGCCGCCACCGTGTCGTCGGTGGGCCCGATCTGGATCAGCCGCAGCCCATAGGTGATGAGGCCGGGATTTTCCATCGCGTGCGACTGGCTGGGCACGCCAATCTGGTCGAGCTTGTCATAGGGAAAGGGCACGCCGGTGTAGCGCTCAAGCTGCTCGATGAGCCCCGCCGTCACCGACGCGGCGTAGCGGCCATCGGCCTCGTGCCCGCGCAGCGTCAGGATGCGCAGCGGCACCTTGCGGGAGCCGCCCTGCCCTGCATCCACGACGCCAAACGGCCCCACCGCAAGCGCCCACAGATAGGCGGGCAGCGGCGGCGTGGGCCGGAAGACCACGCGCTTGAAGCCCTCTTCGATCGCCGTCTCCGACGCCACTGGCGCGTTGGTGGCCGCCAGGTGCGCCGCCGGCACATCCAGCGTGAACTGCACCGGAACCTTGAAGGCCGGCTCGTCGAAGCAGGGAAACGCCCGCCGGGCATCGAAGGGCTCAAAATCGCTGAAGATGTAGTCGTCGCCGCCTTCGCGCTCGGTGAAAACGCCCACGCCCTCATGGCGCAGGAGCTTGCTCACAAAGTGGATCTGAAGGTGCGCACTGCCCTTGGCCAGCGGCGCGGTCAGGCGAAAGCCGATGAAGTCGTTGCCGCCGCGCAGCGTCTCGCCGGCCAGCTCCTGCGGCTGCGGCGCGTGCTTCAGGCTGACCGACTGAACCTGCACCTCGCTGGAGCCATTCAGCCACAGCACGTTGTCGGCCGGCGGCGCGTCGACCTTGAGGTCGATGTCGACGGTGCCGCTGAAGGTCTCGGCCCCGGGGACGAGCTTGAGGTGCACGCCGTAGCCGAGCGGCTGGATGCCCGTGGGCAGGCGCAGCGTCGGCGGATTCGGCGGCACGGGCACAAGCTGCGCCGGGGCTGCCGCCGCCGTCTGCGCCTTGGCTGGACTGGCCTTGGCGACGGGCGCGGGCGGAGGGTTGCCGTGAGCCGGCAGGGCGACCGCGCAGGCGGCCAGCGCGGCCAGGAGCTGCTGCTTGCGCCCGCCGGTCTTCGTCTGGGTGTTGGTCTTCATTTGGGGAGTTTTCCGTCAAAGAAATCGCCGACGCGGCGCATGTACAGGGCCGGCTCGACGCGATAGCCGGCGACGTGGCCGGCGCCGGGGATCCGCCAGACCTCGGCGCTCGGCAGCGCTTTTTGCAGCAGGTCGGCGTGGCTGACCGGAACCGTCTGATCCTGCTCGCTGTGGATGATCAGCACGGGCCGCGGCGCGATCTGGCTGATGACGCTGACCGGGCGGATGTTCTGGAGGTCGACGCCCAGGACCAGGCGGCTGAAAAGCAGAGTCGAGGGGATGAAGAGCTCGGGCAGGCCGGTGTTCTGGTGCCACGAGGCAGTGACCAGCGGCTCGAACTCGGCATAGCCGCAGTCCTCGACCACCGCGCCGATGGCGGGCTCGGCCGCGGCGGCAAACAGGCTCGTCGCTGCGCCCATGGATGCGCCGAGCACGCCGATGCTGCCGGGCTTGGTCCCGTGCTCGCGCAGAAAGTCGACCGCGCCCAGCACGTCGCGCGACTCGTTGATGCCGAAGCTGAAGCGCGCGTCGCTGCTCTCGCCGTGGCCGCGCAGGTCGATCATCAGCACCGACAGATCGCGCTGCAAGAGCCCCGCCGCGACGTCGGGCCCGTGGCCAAAGTACTCGCGGTAGCGGCTGCTGTCCTTGCCGTGGACCATGATCACGGCCCGGTGCGAGGTCGGGTGCGGCATGTACCAGGCCGCGATGGTGGCGTCGGCGCCGCGGGCCGGAAAGTGCACCTCGTCAAAGGCCAGGTTCAGCGCCGCGGGCGAGACCTTCTTGTCGATGTTGCGGCGCGGCCGGCTCATGACGAGTGCAACCAGGGCGCCGACCCCCAGATAGAGGCCCAGCAGCACCACCAGCAGCAGCACCAGCATGCGGCTGGTCCACTGCATCAGGCGTCGCGGGGGTGGCCCCTTTGCGACGGGCTGTATGTTTTCGGGCATGTTGTGATGGTAGACTCTGCGGCCCATGGCGTCAGCGCAAAAAATTTCCGATCCGCTGCAGCCGCTGCGCGACGCTCTTGCGACGCCCGCAGCCGGCGCCGGCAAGGGCGCAGCTTCGACCCCAGCTTCGAATATTTCGGGCGGTCTGCCGCTGGTCTACCTGTGTGGGGACGAGCGCTTCCTGGTCGATCGGGCCCTTGAGATCATCAAGGAGGCGGTGCTGGTTCCGGCGACCAAGGACTTCAACTACGACGTCCTTCAGGGCAAGGAGGCCGGCGCCGCGCGGATCCTGGCCTGCGCGCGCACGCTGCCCATGATGGCGCCGCGACGCCTGGTGGTGGTGCGCGGGGCCGACGACCTGTCGGCCGACGAGCTTTCGCACCTTACGGCCTATCTGGCAAATCCCAGCCCCGAGACCTGCCTGTGCATGATTGCCGACAAGGCGGATCTGCGGCTCAAGTTCTTCAACCAGTGGAAAAAGCACGGACTGCTGCTCAAGCTCGACCCCATGGCCGAGCGTCAGCTGCCGGGCTTTGTCGAGGCCGAGGCCCGGCGGCTGAAGGTCGCGCTGGAGCCGGGCGCGGCCGGGCGGATTGCCGAGGAGATTGGCGCGGATCTGGGCCAGCTGGTCGACGCCCTGGAGCGGCTGGCCTGCTATGTCACCGCCGGTGCGCCGATCCGTGTCGCTGATGTCGAAGAGGTGGTGGCGACCACGCGGCAGCACAGCGTCTTCGAGCTGATTGACGCCGTGGGCAGCAGCGATCGCGGCCAGGCGCTCTCGCTGCTCTGCGGCATGATGGCGCTCAAGGAGCCGGCGCTGCGCCTGCTGGCCATGCTCGGGCGGCATGTGCGGCAGCTCTGGCAGACCTGCGATCTGCTGGCCAACGGCACGCGCGGGCCCGGCGAGGTTGCCAGCCTGCTCGGGATTCCGCCGTTTGTCGCTGGCAAGCTGATGGATCAGGCGCGCCGCCTGAGCGTGCGCCGCGTGGGCAGGATGCACGAGCTCATCTTTCAGGCGGATCGAACGCTCAAGCTCTCCAAGGTCGAGGACGAGCGCCTGATGGAGCAGCTGGTGCTGCGGCTGTGCAGCGCCTAGCCCTCACCTAGCCTCTCCCGGTGGGAGAGGGGACGGAGAGCGACAGATTCAGTGCTGCGGCGGGTGCGTGGGCTCGGGCGGCGCGACGCGGGCCTCGCCCTCGCTGCGGTCCACGGGCAGGAGCCCCAGCGCTTGCAGCTCGGCGGCGGTGAAGAACGCCATCGGCTCGGGCCGGCAGGTCGACTCCAGCAGATCCTGCTCGGCCGAGCGCTTGAGCAGCTCGGAGCGCCCGAGCAGCAGCAGGTCGGCCTCGCCGCGCTCCAGCCGCGCCAGCACCGGATAGTCGCGCGGATGCTTCTTGGGCGGGCCGCTGTCGATGATGATGTCGACGAGCTCCATGCCGCCCTCGCTGGCAAAGCGCTCCATGCGCTCGCGCATGCCCTCGACCGGGGCGTTGCGCATCGACTCGGGCGCAAACCAGTAGACGAGCAGCCGCTTGCGCGCCGAAGCGGCCAGGATGCCCCGCTCATGCAGCGCCGCAACATCCAAGATGGCGACCGGCGCCGGCAGGCAGCGCGCCTCCAGCCAGTCCTCGGTGGCCCCATACGTGCGGCGATCCGAGCGCACGGCGTAGAGGATGTCGGCCTCGCCGCGCGCAAACAGGTCGAGCACCGGATAGTCGCTCGGCTGCTGCTTGGGCGGCTCGCAGTCCAGCACCACATCCACGACCTCCATGCCCAGCGCCGTGGCCTGCGCGGCCAGCTCGTCGCGCAGGCGCTCGACCGGCGTCTTGCGCAGGCTCGGACCGGCGAAGACGTAGACAACGGCGCGCCTCTTTTGCTGCTGCTTGGAGGCCTTGGACTTTCGGGGGGGCATCTTTCTAGGGCCAGGCCTATGACCAGAGCCAGAGCCAGAGCCGGAGCCAGGGGTTCGGGAGCGCATGAATCCCGATACAACCACACACAGCGACCGCGAACAAGTTAGCCGGCTGGGCTGGCCAGGCTAGGGCTGCGGCGGCAGGGTGCCGCTGGCGAAGCCCTGGAGCTGCGCGGCGTCGCCCTTGAAGAGGCTGCCGGTGACCACGCCGCTCACGCCGGGCAGCTGGCTGGTGCTCGCATACTGCCAGAAGGTGTAGTAGCTCCAGCCGGCGGGCAGCATCGGATCGGAGATGCCGTACTGCGCAACCCACAGCGGGTGCAGGGCGCCAAACTCGGTGGCGCTGTCGGTGCAGCTGTTCCACCAGTCGGCGGTGGTCTGGATGACCACCTCGCGGCCGACGCGCGCCTTGTACTCGTCGGCGAAGTCGTGGATCCAGCCGATGAGCTCCGCGGGGCTGAGGTCGTAGCAGGTGGCCCCGGCGGGGTTGTAGCTGAGGCTGACGGCCCCCGGCAGCGTCTGACCGTCTGCGGACCAGCCGCCGCCGTTGTCGACGAAGAAGTCGGCCTGGGCAGCGCCGCTCGACTGGTCCGGCAGCGCGACGTGATAGGCGCCGCGGATCAGCTTGTCGTCGGCCGCGCCGTCGTACTGAGCGTCAAACGTCGGGCTCTTGTACTGAATGCCCTCGGTGGCGTGGATGTAGGCAAAGCGCACGTTCGAGGCCGCGGCGCCATCCCAGTTCACATCCCCATGCGTCGCCGAGACATCAATTCCCACCGGCTGCGCATTGGCGATCGCGGGGGCGACCTGCCCGGCCGCAGAGCCAGCTCCAGCGGCGCTCAGACCGGCGGCCAAGGCCAGCGCCACGAGACTCTCATTCAGTCGTAAGCCCCACATTAGCCACCTCCTGACCCCTAGAGTGGGGCAGATCCGCGGCCGACGCAAGGTCGGCTCTGGGAGGCTTGCTCGGCCGTCCCCGAGTGCGATAGCCTGAAGTTGAGAGACTCCGATCTTCAAACCTGGGCCGGGGCCAGCCGCTGGGCCCGGGACGGGTCTGGGCGTGTGACTTGGAGGCGACCTTGCCAGCTCCACATATCGGTCTTGTCCCGCATCGCTGGGGAGGTCTGCTGCTTGGGATGGTCGGCTTTCTTGGCCTCCTCGGCCAGGGATCGGCCCAGGCCGAAGAGATCGCGACCGTCCACATGACGGCCGATGGACCCGACCGCCCCCTGCCCATCGGCAGCAACTTCTACCTGGCCGGCACCGCCCAGGCCGGCACCAAGCGCGTGCGGCCGGTGTTCGTTCGCTACTCGTACCCGATCTGGGGCATTCCCAACAGCATCCCGCCGCGCAACTGCAGCGAGGTCAAGGCGGCGCTGAGCACGCTGAAGGAGTCCGACGAGCTCGGCTCGCTGTCGTTTTATTCGGAGCAGACCGGGCGCGTGGACATCGACGCCGTGTGGCGGCGCAAGGAGAGCCCGAAAGAGCCGCACGCGACCGCGTATTTCGACCAGCTGAACCGTCGCCACGAGGCGTTTCTGTCGGGGGTCTGGACCCGGGCCGAGGCGGATCTGGGCAAGGCCGTCGACTACAAGATCCTCATCCCGTCGAGCTCTTTTTTCCGTCCGGGGGCGCGCTACTGCCTGCTCCTTTATCAGCAGGGCGATCTGGTGCGCGGCGTCGGCGACATCCAGCGCGAGATCTCGATTCACGTGCAGAACTGGACCGCCTGCAACCAGAGCGCCGACTGCCAGCTGCGCGAGGAGAGGCGGCTTCAGGCGCGGCTCGACAAGATCCTGGAGGACTACGGCGGCAGCAGGCGCAAGCCCGAGACGCTCCAGCTCATCCGCTCGCTGATCGGCTCGGTGGCGTCGCTGCCGCGCACCGACGACGTGCGGCGGCTGCGGCTGGTGCTCCAAAACTGGTCCGAGATCATCAAGACGCCGACGCTGGGCGAGTTCATGAACGTGCAGACCCACCCCCTGGCGGGCGCCATCGCCGGCCTCATCGCGGCCAAGGGCAAGGAGCTCATGCCGGTGGTCACTCCCGGGGTGGGCACAGAGTTCTACACGCCCGATGGCAAGCTGGCGGCGCGCCATCTCATGGTGACCAGCCAGCACGAAAACATCCTGGTCACCGACTCGCCCGCGTCCAAGGATCCGGCGCAGCACCGGCTGATCGAGCTCACGCCCGACAAGCTGCTCCTGCCCGAGAGCGAGCTCACGCTGCTCGATCTTCTGGAGTTTGTCAGCGGCCGCATCAAGGTCGCGGATCGCTATGTTCGCGTCGCGGATCTCGGGCCGCAGCTGCTCGATCCGGCGCTCAGCTCGGCGGCCACGCCGTCGCTGCCGAACCCCATCGAGGTCGCGCGCGTCGCGGGAGTGCGGGCCAAGGCGGAGAAGCTGTATCAGTTCATCCGCCGGGCGCTGCGCGCGCGCGCCGAGCACCTGACCGACCTACAGACGCCCAGCCAGTCGCAGATCACGATCCTCGCCGAGCTCGGCCGCTGGCTGGTCGGCTGCGACGAGCAGCTCAAGCCCCAGTGCAAGCCGGTGGGCGAGCTGTTTCGCATCCTCCAGCCCTGCGAAGAGCTGCGCCAGCTGCGCAGCAGCGACGGAAAAAATCCGCTGGGCTGGCTGCGCTGCGCGCCGAGCAAGAAGGCCGCGGGGCCCAGCTTGAGCTCTGCGCAGGAGGACGCCAAAAAGCAGCAGCGGAGCCTGGCGTGGCCCGGCTTCATCTCGCTCGGGCAGGATCCGCTGGCAGTGCTGGCGACAACCTTGGGCAACTACGAGAACGCGGCCAAGAGCTGGCGAGAAGACCTGCCGCATCTTGCGGAGCAGCTTACGTTTGAAATCGCGACAATTGCCAGCCCCCTGGTCGAGACCAAGCTGAGCGTCAAACAGGACACCTGGATCTTCTCGTACGTGACGCTGATCACCGGTTTTGGCTACATCACCAAGGCCGTGGATCCCTTCTGGCTGAACTATGTCGGGATCCAGCTCTACATGTGGGCCAATCCGGTCGATGAACCCATGTGGGTAAACGGAAAAAGCGATTGGCGGCGACTGGTGTTCCTGGAATTCGCAGTGGCCACCAAAAACGGGAATTTCGGTCCCGATAATCGGTTTTCCGGTCCCAACAGCCCCGACGTTCCGCCGCTTTTTCTGGGCATGGGATTACAGTTATTACCCTATACGTCGCTGTCGGCCGGGGCGGCGTTCCTGTCGCGGCGCTCCTCGACGCTGGCGCAGGAGCAGCCGACCCTCTTTGTGAGTCCCTACGTCGGGCTCTCGGTGCAGGTCAACGTGCCCGACATCATCATGGCCGTCAAAGGGCGGAAGTGGAACTCGATGGGGGCCCAGTGACCGGCGCGACCGTAGGGCTCTCGGACGCAAGGAAGACGCAGCATGAGCAATAACACCGACACTGTCGGCAGCGACCAGCTGATCGCGGTCCAGGTCCTCGGGCCCGTGATCTCGGGGCAGCTGGCGACCTTCGCCATCGAGTACGAAGCCGTCGAGAGCGGCGAGCTCACGATCGAGCTGGAGCCCGAGGGCCTCTTTACGATCTCGCCGCAGAAGCTCGACATCGTCGATGCCGGCGATCGGCTGCTCGTGCGGCTGCTCATCACCAGCACCACCGGCCAGCCCGGCGAGTGCAGGGCGATCTTCCGGCTGCGCTACGCCAGCCGCGTCTGCCTCTTCCGGGTGGAGCTATGACCAGCCGCCGCCCTGCCTGCCTCTTGGGCGCCGCGCTGCTCGCCCTGGCCCTGGCTCCGCTCGCGGGCTGCTCTGACCAGCGGCCGGTCTCGCCGCTGCTCACCATCGAAAAGTTCGACCCGGCGCTGGGCTGCTATGCCGCCTGCGGAGCTGGACCGGCGCCCGAGCTGAACCTGCCGCACGTCTGCCCCGCGCCTGCGGCGGCGTGCGGCTTTCGCGGCGGCGCCGATCAGCTGCGCGTCGTGGTCGACTATGGCGACGTGCAGTTTCCCGCCGCCACCAACGTCACGCCGCCGGTCATCAAGCTGATGCTCGACGATCACGAAGAGACGAGCACCGCCCCGATCGTGCGCGTGCCCGACTCGGCGCGGGTCCACTTTACCTCTCTCATGCTGGCGCCGCCCCATCTTGTCCGCGGGCTGCGCATCTCGGCCAAAGGCGGCGACGGCTTTTCCGCATCGGTCGACGGGCTCACGGTCAGCGCGCCGGTGCTGTCGGTGCGCGTGGCGACCTGCCCGGCCAGCGCTGCGTGCCAGCTGTTTTCGGACGTGGGAGCGGCGGCGATCGTGGTCAGCGCTCCGCAGGGCTTTACGCCGCTTCAGGGCACGATCAGCTCCCTGCTCGATGGCTACCCGCAGGCGCAGACCGTGCCGCTGACGCTCCAGCCCAAGGGCGCGGATCTGTTCGAGGCCACCGCGTTTCTGATCGTTCCGCCGCCCGGCACCAACCGCAGCGGCCCGCTGGAGTTCTGGGACATCTTCGCTTCGTTTGGCAGCACGGTCTCGGTCCAGAACATCATCCTCAGCGACCCGCCGGTCACCGTCACCGTACAGAGCTGTCCAGCCAGCGGCGTCTGCTCGCTCAAGGCCGGCGCCTCCACCGTGGTGACCGTCGCGACCGTGCGCGGCATCAACGAGCCCGCGGCCAACCTCTCTGCCACGCTCGACGGCATCTCCACCGCGCTCCAGCAGTCGGCCGACTTCGGCAGCACCGGCCCCACCACCCAGGCCGCCACCTTCGCCGTGCAGCTGCCGAATCAGCCCGGCTCCACCTGGGTCGCCACCGGCCGCATCGGCCCCTTCTCCCAGCAGAGCCAGCCCGTCCAGCTGATTCCCTAGGCTGGAAAAGCCGCGCTCCAGCGCGAAAACAAATCGCAACTCGCCTGTTCATGCGCCGGCCGGATCGCTTAGATTATCCGCATGACTCTATCCATCGACGGCGCTGCTCAAGCCGAGCCGCCATCATCCTCTGCCTCTGTCACCGAAGTCTCCATCCACGGCCAGCGCGGCGTCATCGCAACGCTGGCCTTTTCCCCGGGCAGCATCGTGGCCCCGCTCATCGTGGAGCGCACCGATCGCGAGGCCTCCCGCTATTCAATCCAGCAGGACGAGCAGCGCCACATCGTGGTCGCCCTGCCGCTGCGGCTGATGAACCACAGCTGCCAGCCGAACTGCATGCTCGATGTCGAGAAGCTGAACGTCGTCGCCCTGCGTCCGCTCGCGGCCGGCGACGAGCTCACCTTCTTCTATCCCAGCACCGAGTGGGAGATGGCCGAGCCGTTTGACTGCCACTGCGGCGCTGCCACCTGCCTGCACACCATCCGCGGCGCCCGCGAGCTCTCGGACGATGAGCTCAGCGCCAGCCCCGTCGCCCCCCACATCCAGCGCCTGCGCCAGGCCCGCAGCTAAGAGCGCCTAACAATACCGGCGACCGAGGATTTGTTTCGAGCCCCAAGCAGCGCAAGGCGCGACGAGGGAGCAGGCTGCAAGCCTGTGACCGAGGAGCAACGCAGCGATGCGCCGGGGATCGGAACAAAGCCGACCGAGTCGGTATTGTTAGGCGCTCTAAGTCCCTACCGGGGAGCCCCAACTTTTGCTAGGGTAGCGGCGCTTGCTGCTGGCCAGACTGCCGCAGCACGCGCCCCAAAGAGCCTTTTCAGATGGAGAACAGAATGCGTGACGCATACATCCTGGAGTCCGTTCGCACGCCGCGCGGCCGCGGACGCGCCGGCAAGGGAGCCCTTTCGAGCGTTCACCCGCAGGAGCTGCTCGGTCAGACGCTGAACCGCCTGGTTGACAAGGCCAAGGTCTCGGCGGCCGATGTCTCGGATGTGGTCTGCGGTGTGGTTTCTCAAGTCGGCGAGCAGGGTGCCTGCGTGGCCCGCAATGCGGTCCTGGCCGCTGGCTGGCCCGAGGATGTGACCGGCGTCACCGTCAACCGCTACTGCGGCTCGGGACTCCAGGCCGTCAACTTCGCCGCCATGTCCATCATGTCCGGCCAGAGCGACCTCTGCGTCGGCGGCGGCGTCGAGTCGATGTCGCGCGTGCCCATGGGCGCGGATCAGGCCGGCATCGACGGCAACAACCCCCACCTGCGCAAGCGCATCTTCCAGGTGCCGCAGGGCATCTCCGCCGACCTCATCGCCACCCGCGAGGGCATCAACCGCCACGACGTGGACGTCTTTGCCCTGCGCAGCCAGAAGAACGCCGCCGTCGCCATTGCCGAGGGGCGATTCAACGGCAGCATCTTCCCGGTCAAGGACCCCGAGACCGGCCGCATCCTGCTCGAAAAAGACGAGCACCCGCGCGCCGATACCACCGCCGAGGGCCTGTCGCAGCTCAAGCCCGTGT